>Ga0272441_10002603_pt1 | contig 36212 bp, 27 predicted proteins | sample SSMProp6N_FD_193582 | JGI IMG/M metagenome (GOLD analysis project Ga0272441, IMG submission 193582) | Marine sediment archaeal communities from Little Sippewissett salt marsh, Falmouth, MA, United States - SSM-Prop-6N | ecosystem: Environmental > Aquatic > Marine > Wetlands > Sediment ...
CCCGGCAGACTCATCTATCCGACTCCCCTGGATGCCGAAGGAGGTGACAAGGTCTTCGTCGGTCGCATCAGAAAGGATGAAACGGTTGAAAACGGCCTGAACCTCTGGGTCACAGCGGACAACCTGCGCAAGGGGGCCGCCCTCAATGCGGTACAGATCGCCGAAGTGATGATTTCAGGGGGGATACTCGCTTAGTTTCCGGTTGGAATGAAAAGAAGGAAAAGGCTGTCCGACTTCAGGGGTTTTCCCTGTAGCATGGACAGCCTTTTTTACTTATGGACTGATGTACAGATTGATCAGATAGTGTCGATGATTTCTTTGAAAGTTTTACTTGCCCGCATAGCATTTTCCGTTTTCTTCATATCCGGGTGAAAGTACCCTCCGATGTCGATCGGCTGCTTCTGAACCTGATTGAATTCTTCGATAATGATGGACTCGTTCCTGCCGAGATTTTCCGCCAGGGGTGCGAAGTATTTCTTAAGCATCGGGTCTTCATCCTGTTCAGCGAGAGCCTGCGCCCAGTACCAGGCGAGGTAGAAATGGCTGCCCCGTGTGTCGAGCTCGCCGGCTTTTCTTGAGGGGGATTTCCCGTTTTCGAGAAAAATGCCGATGGCTGAATCAAGGGTATCCGCGAGTACCTGGGCTGAGTGAAATCCGCTCTTATGAGAGAGGTGTTCGAGGGAGACGGAGAGGGCCATGTATTCACCCAGGGAATCCCATCTCAGGTGTCCTTCTTCGACAAACTGCTGGACATGTTTCGGGGCGGAACCGGCGGAACCGGTTTCGAAAAGTCCTCCGCCCTTCAAAAGTCTCACGATAGAAAGCATTTTAGCGCTGGTACCCAGTTCAAGGATGGGAAAGAGATCGGTCAGATAGTCCCGCAGCACATTTCCGGTTACAGATATGGTATCAAGTCCTTCCTTCAGCCGTTCCAGGGTGAATTGCATGGCCGCTTCAGGCTTCATGATCCGGATGTCCAGCCCTGTCGTGTCGTATTCGCCGAGATACTGTTTGACTCTATCGATGATGTTTTTGTCGTGAGCCCTGTCCTCATCGAGCCAGAAAATTGCAGGCTGCTTTACCGTCCCGGCCCTGTTCACACAAAGGCCGACCCAGTCCCGAATTGAGGCATCCTTTACCTGACACATCCTGAAAATATCTCCTTTCCCGACTTCCTGCTCGAGAAGAACCTTTCCAGCAGTGTCCACGACTTGTACGGCACCGTCGTTGTCCATTTCGAAGGTTTTGTCATGAGAGCCGTATTCTTCGGCTTTTCCAGCCATAAGGCCGATATTTGAAACACTCCCCATGGTCGAGGGGTCGAAGGCACCATGTTTCCGGCAGAAATCGATTACCACCTGATAGAGGGAGGCATAGGAGCGGTCCGGAACGACGAACTTGGTGTCACCCAGTGAACCATCGGGCCCCCAGGTTTTGCCTGAGCTTCGAATAGCCGAAGGAATGGTAGAGTCGATAATAAAATCGCTGGGTACATCGAAACTGGTGATTCCCCGGGCGGAGTCAACCATCGAGATGGATGGTCCTTCCTCGAACTGCCTGCGAATGTCTCCGAGGATCTCCTCCTGTTTATCTTTCGGCAGGACGGATATTCTCTCGTACAAGTCACGGAGCCCGTTGTTTGGAATTATTTTCAGTTCCGCAAAGATCTCCCGGTGTTTTTCGAAGAGCTTCTTGAAATAAACCTCAACCACATGCCCGAAAATGATCGGGTCCGAAACCTTCATCATGGTCGCCTTGAGATGGACCGAAAAGAGCAGCTTCTGTTTCCGGGCATCCTCGATCTCCCGGGCGGCGAAGTCGCGGAGTTTATCACGCTTCATGATCGCCGAGTCGATAACTTCCCCTGAAAGCAGGGGCGCGGCGGTCTTGAGAACGGTTTTCTTTCCGTCCGGATCTGTATGTATGATCCTGTACTCAGTTTTTTCGGGAATGACGGTGGACCGTTCACTGCCGTAGTAATCACCCTCGCTCATGAAGGCGATATGGGATTTTGAATCACTGCTCCAGGCTCCCATGGAGTGGGGGTGCTTGCGGGCATATTCCTTCACGGCCCGGGGGGAGCGCCGGTCGGAGTTCCCCTGCCGCAGCACGGGGTTGACCGCACTTCCCTTCACCAGGTCGTATCGCCGTTTAATCTCCCGCTGTTCGTCCGTCTGGGGTTTGTCCGGATAGTCAGGCAGTTTGTATCCCTGTTCCTGCAGTTCCCGAACAGCTGCAGTCAGCTGCGGGATAGATGCGCTGATATTGGGGAGTTTGATTACATTCGCATCGTTCTGATCCACGATAGTTCCCAACTCGGTGAGATCATCGGGAATCCGCTGTTCGGGGGTCAGATAGTCGGGGAAATTGGCGAGGATTCTTCCCGCAAGTGAAATATCCCGGGTCTCAACCTCTATCCCCGCGGGTGCCAGGAATTTTTTCAAGATGGGAAGAAGAGAGACGGTGGCAAGGGCGGGAGCTTCATCGGTAATCGTGTAAATGATCTTCCGTTCCATATTATTTCCTTATTTCAAATGATGGATATGAGTATATAAAAATACATTGCTCAAGACAATGGATGTCCTGTTGACCGAAGGCGTGCTTCGATGCTGGACATGAAAAAACGCCGGTATGACCTGTAAGTCATACCGGCGCCGCTGGTGCTATAAAGCGGCCAGGGCTTCTTTGAGGCGGGTCATTCCCCGCCGGCACTCATCGGTGGAGCAGGAGTAGGCGATACGGATATGTCCTTCTCCGGCGCTGCCGAAGACGCTGCCGGCCACGGTGGCGATCCCGTGTTCGAAGATCAGATAATCGGCGATCTCCTGAGAGCTTTTTCCGAAAGAGGAAATGTCCGGGAATGCGTAGAAGGCACCGTCAGGTTCCGCCAGGCTTACCCCGGGGATATCCTTGAGGCCATCCACGATGATTTTCCGGCGTTCCCCGAACTCGGCGATCCGGTCGGCAATCAGTTTCTGGTCGCCGTCGAGGCCCGCGGCGGCGCCGTGCTGTATGAATGTGTTGACGCAGACCGTTGTATACTGGCGTATTTTCAGGAGATGCATGCTCAGCTCGGGACTGGCAACTGTCCAGCCAAGTCTCCACCCGTCCATGCTGTAGGTCTTGGAAAAGCCGTTTATGACGATGGTCCGCTCGGTCATACCCGGTACCGAATAGATCGAGGGTGAAGATTCCCCTCCGCCGAAGTAGATCCGGTTGTAAATTTCGTCGCTGACGACGATGAGATTGTGCTTGATCGCCAGTTCGGCGATAGCCTTGAGGTTCTCTTCTGTCTCGGAGCATCCTGTCGGGTTGCCCGGGGATGTGATGCAGATCATCTTGGTCCGCGGGCTGATGTGCCGGCTGATTCTTTCGGCTGTGTACGCGAAATTCTCCTTACCGAAGGTCTCTACCTCCACCGGCACGCCCCCTGCCAGAGATACGATCGATTTGTAATGGTGCCAGTTCGGATTGGGAATCAGTACCTCATCGCCGGGATTGATGAAAGCCATGATGGAGATGAGTATGGCTTCATTGGCGCCGGCGGTGACAATCACCTGGGTGTCCGGATCGACCGGAATCCCGTTGTCAAGTTCCACCCTCCTGGCAATGGCGTTTCGCAGGACCGGGACTCCTCTGTTTGGCGAGTAATGCACGTTCCCTTTTGCCATGGATTCCGCCGCCGCCTGTTTGACATGTTCAGGGGTATCGAAATCGGTACGGCCGATCTGCCAGTGTATAATGTCCCGGCCTTCATTTTCCAGTTTTTTCACGGCGTCGAAAACGCGCCGTATGCCCGAAAACGGGACTCTGGATAATCTGTCCGCGCCTCTGTCGGCGGGGTTCTGTTTATTGCTCATCTAATCCTCCTGATTGAACTCTATTTATGGTTTTTTAAAATAAGCCGGCCATAGTCCGACGGATCAATGATAGCTTGTACTATCGTCGGTCCTTCCGAGGCAAAGGCGGTGTCGAGAGCTGCTTCGAAGGAAGCCTGATTCTCCGCTCTGATCACAGGGACGTCGAAAATGGATTCTGCGTATACCGGGGCATCCTCCTTTTTATACAGGGCTGTGCCGTAAGACGGAAGATCTTTCTTCTTCTGCTTGAGATTGATCAGCTCGAGACTGCGGTCGGACAGGAGTACGAAAACGATTCTTTTTCCGAGACGCTTTGCCGTCGCCATTTCTCCGGCCATCATGAGAAAGCCTCCGTCACCTGTCACACAGGCCACTTCCTTTTCCGGATGACTTACCTTTGCACCGATGGCGGACGGGACACCGAAACCCATGGTCGACCAGCCGTTATCCATGATCTGGGTCAGGGGGGACGGGGTCCTCCACGCCTGGCCGATCAGATGGGTATGTGCTCCCACATCACAGGTCATTATTCCATCCCGGGGCAGTCGATCGCGGAGGGCCTTCAGCACCGCCACAGGTCCGAACACGTTCGGTTCCGGCTGGAACATGGAGAGCATCTTCTCCCTGCGTTCAGCCAGGGCCTCGAAATCCCACCGGGAATCGATGGGATCCATGGTTTTAAGCCGATTGAGGGCCGGCGCGATGGAGCCTGTCACATCCAGAACCTCAGGATATTCCGCTGTATCAATGTCGGCCGGTTTCGTGTCTATATGGACAAGCTTTACCGGCGGCATCCAGGACTCAAAGTTGAATTCGACAGGGTCGTATCCGACGGAGATCACAAGGTCGGCCTGTTTGTGGGTTTCGGCGACATGATCGCTGAGTGCATGGAAGAGGACGCCTGCGTATGACGGGTTGTCTTCAGGGACCACTCCCTTCGCCATGGGAGTCAATACCACCGGTATGCGGTGACGATTTGCTATTTCTCTTATGAGCCCGTCGACTTTTGCCCGGACTGCACCGAGTCCGACTGCGAGGACCGGACGTTTCGACTGCCGGATGGCTTCCTCCATGGCCTTGAGGTCCGCTTCATCCGGATCAGGAACGGTGACCGGTACAGGGCCCGCCGCGCTCGGGGCTGCTTCTCTCTTTGCCGAAAGCTTTGAGCCGATATCCTCCGGCAGACCGATATTGACGGGGCCGGCGATGCCGGAGGTCGCGATTGCCAGGGCTTCATCCAGAGTCCCGGTCACGGATGATTCGTTCAGGCGAAAACCGGCCTTTGTGATTGGTTTATAGAGGGTTCTCTGATCAATTGCCATCTGAACTGTTCGGCCGACCATTTTGTCCGGCGGTTCGCTGGTAAAAGCCAGAACGGGTGCCCGGTTCAGGTATGCAGCCCCCACACCGGTGGAGAGGTTGGTCGATCCGGGTCCTATCGTGGCGTAACATGCTCCCGCGGTGCCGTTCAGCCAGGCGTAAACGGTCGCCATGATACCGGCACTCGCTTCGTTGCTCACCAGGACGAATTCCACTCCGCCTTTTCGCATGGCTTCCATGAAGGGAAGCCAGGAACCGCTGGGCACTCCGAAGACATGACGGATTCCATTTTTTTTCAGCCAGCTGACCAGCTCTTCGGCTACGGTCGTACCGGTCTTGATCTTTTCCTGTGTTGCACTCACTAGGTTCTCCCTTTTAAATACCAGAAATTTCAACAGTATCATGGTATTTATGGATAAAATATATTATACATGATATATGATATAGTTATGATACCATAAAAAATGGTGAAATGCAACGTAAATAGGGCAAATTTCCTTGCAAATCACAAAAATACATGCTATTATACATAATATATCATATAGGATATCACATGTAGATAGCTTTTTAGTTTGCTACTGCTTGATAAACTGATTTTGTAAGAAGTACTACATCAAGGAAGAGTGAGGTTCAACTTGAAAGAAAAGGAAGTAAAAGAAGCAGGCATTGAAAACGGGAACAATGCAGAGGCTTCGGTACCCGACGGTGAAAAGATATTGAGGGAGCGCGACCGCGAGTCACGATACCGGAATAATCTTTCACCCTTCTGGAAGTATCTCGTAATGGTAATCTCGATTGTCTTTGTCTCCTACCATATGATTACCTCCAGATACGGTATGCCCGATATGATCAAGCATCGGGCTATTCATGTCGCATTTATTTTGGGGCTCGTCTGGCTTTACTATCCGGCGACGAAAAAATCACCCCGTACACGACCGAGCGCGCTTGATATGGTTTTCTTTGCTCTGACGCTTGTCATGATCGTGTACACCTGGTTTACACGGGACCAGTTCCTGCTGCGGGCGGGAGTGGCCGTTACAAGCGACTATATTATCGGTGCCATGACGATCGTTCTGACCCTGGAGGCCTGCCGCCGGGCTGTAGGAAGAGGGCTGCTCATTCTCGTCATTATCTTTTTATTCTACGCCTATCTGGGACCCTACTTTCCGGGTGTTTTCGCGCATCGCGGACATTCGATCGAAAGAATCATATATCAGATGTATCTCACCGGTCAGGGGATTTTCGGCATGCCCATCGGAGTATCGGCAACCTATCTGATAATTTTTATCATCCTCGGAGCTCTGCTGGAAAAGAGCGGGCTCGGTAAATTGTTCAACGATATTGCCATGTCCTTCGGAGGCCGCATGCGCGGAGGTCCGGCCAAGGTGGCGGTCGTCGCGAGCGCCCTGGTCGGAATGATCCAGGGCAGTGCGGCGACGAATGTTGCAACATCCGGAGCTTTTACCATACCTCTCATGAAGAAGGTAGGGTATAAACCGCACTTTGCCGGAGCGATCGAGGCGGCAGCGTCGACAGGCGGTCAGTTCATGCCCCCGATCATGGGTTCGGTGGCATTTATCATGGCCGAATTTTTAGGTGTCAGGTACCTGTCCATCGCCGCCGCGGCAATCATCCCCGCCATTCTCTACTTCGCCAGTGTATTTTTCCAGATCGACCTGCGCTCCCGGCGGATGAAGCTTCGGGGTCTTACCAAGGAGGAAATGCCGGACGTAAAGAAGACAATACTGCGCTACGGCCAGATGATGATTCCCGTCGGGGTCCTGATATTTCTGCTTATCGAAGGGCGGACACCGCTGTACGCCGCATTTTTCACCGTTGTTACAACCTGGCTGCTTTCGTGGATAAGGAAAGAGACCCGAATCGGGCCGAAAGCCCTGCGGGATGTGGCGGTGAACTCCTCGCGGAATATTCTGGGGATCGGTGTCGCCATGGCGAATGCCGGATTTGTAGTGGCCATTCTCTCAATGACAGGTATCGGAGTTATTCTGGCGGACAATATCGTCCGTCTGTCAGGCGGTTATCTTTTCATTGCCCTCCTTATGAGTATGGTGGTTTCCATAGTGCTCGGGATGGGGCTTCCAACAAGCGCCTGTTATGTTATTGCGGCTTCGATCACGGTTCCGATTCTGAGAGCGATGGAAGTTCCCGCGTTTCAGGCACACTTTTTTGTTCTCTACTTCTCGGTCATATCCACGGTAACTCCGCCGGTGGCACTCTCTGCTTACGTGGGGGCCGGTATGGCCAATGCTGATCCGAACAAAGTCGGATGGACGGCATTCCGTCTGGCCATCGCTGGATTCATCATCCCCTTCTTTTTCATCTACTCTCCCGAGATGCTGCTTATTGCTGATTCGGGATGGGATATCCTCTGGGCTACGGTTACGGCTGTTTCCGGGATTGCACTTCTGGCAATTGCCGCGGAGGGGTATCTCAAGATGGCGCTTCCCCTGTGGAGCAGAGTTATTTTTCTGGCAGCTTCATTGATGCTGATCGCTCCCGGATTAACCGGAGATCTGATCGGATTCGGAACTGCCCTGATGGCTTTTCTCAGTACGATTCTGGTACAGCATCTCCGGAGGGTAAATCCGGCGGTGTAGCGGTATCGTCTTATTATATATGGTTGAAATCATCTTCGGATGAATAATTATTTAGATCCATGCCGGCGGAGAAAGACCGGAGGCTGGATAAATCAGGAGGAAAATCGATGTTACAAGTTTTGAAAAAAGGGATTGTTTTAGCTCTTATGCTGGGATTGGTTGCTTCCGGTGTTCTTTTTGCTGCAGGTCAGTCCGAGGACGGTGCAGAAGCTGGAGGAGGTAAACCGTCGGGACCGATCTTTATCACCATGGGTACCGCAGGTGTCGGTGGCATGAACTACCCTACGGGTATTGCCATGAGCTCTCTCTGGAATGCGAACATTCCGGGAATGAAGGCTGTTGCTATCGCAACCAACGGAAGCCCCCACAATATCGATCTGCTTCGGACCAATGACGCCGATGTGGCAGTCTGCCGTTCCCTGGAGGCATACCGTGCGCTTATCGGTGAAGAACCCTATCCTGAAAAGATGGAATGGATGCGCTCTCTTACCGGAGGACTGTTTATCGATGTTTTTCAGGTAGTCGCAACCAAAGCCAGCGGAATTACTTCGGTAGATCAATTCAAAGGGAAACGGATCGTTGTCGGGCCTGTCGGGAGCGGAGGAGAGGTTGACGCACGGGAAACTCTTGCAGCTTACGGCTTGACCTATGATGATGTAAATGTCAGTTTCGTGGAGTTCTCCCAGGGTATGGATATGATCAAAGACGGTCTGGCCGATGCCGGAATTCTGGGTGTTGCCCTCGGTGCTTCAACCATGCAGGAGCTCCTGCTGGACAACAAGGTCAATATGATCAATATCAGCGATGAAGCTCTGGAAAATCTCAAGAAGAGTAATCCCTACTATATCCGCAGGGTGATTCCCGCCGACACATATCCCAATCAGGATTACTCGGTCGATACTGTAGGAACACCTCCGGACGTTATCATCGTCAGGGCCGATACGGATCCCGATCTGGTATACGAAATGACCAAGGTGCTCTACGAGAATCAACCCGCAATCCATGCGGTATCTCCGCTGCTCACCCAGTTTACCAGGGATCTCGTACTGTCTGAAGATGACATGCTGATCCCCTACCATGACGGAGCGAAACGATATTTCGTTGAGCAGGGCTGGCTTGAGTAGGCAGCCTGATTTTATCGGGCAGTGAACAATTTCCGTTCGGACCCGAAATTAAGTCTCACTATTCGTCCCTGTCATTGCGGCAGGGACGATTTTTGTCTGCCCGGCGAAGCGGTCAGGTACGGCCTGCGGCAGGCAGGAAAACACAGCGCACATTGATCTCTGAATACCTGCCTGCTATACTCTCAGAACAGCGAAATCCATACCGGTGAGACCGGTTCTGCTGATTGAAACCGATGCCGAAAACAGAAGTCTGTATACTGCCAGGAGATGAAATTGAATGTATTATGTGGAGGGGGAAAAAAAAGGCGCCGACCGGATTCGAACCGGTGCATAAAGGTTTTGCAGACCTCTCCCTTACCACTTGGGTACGGCGCCGCGATATCACTCAAGATAACAAATCTCTTCATGCTTGTCCAGCCTCCCGGGGAAAAAGAGTATGCTTCCTGAAGTCCTCTGTATTCAGCCGCCGGTCTACGATTTTGCCCTCTACGATCTTTTCTTCAAACCCTACGGGCTCCTGCGTATTGCCCGCTGGTTCGAACAATCCGGCTATTCGGTGAAGATCATAAATGCTCTCGATTACGAGGAACCTCTCACCGTATCAAAGCTGGGAACTGTCCGCAGAAAGAGCGACGGGACCGGTAAATTTCATCGGATCAGGGCGGAGCTTCCGCCGGGTATTCAGCCGATCGACCGGTATTTCGGACGGTATGGCATGCTGCCGGAGGCCCTGCAGTCCCGGATCCGCGAAGCCCGGCCGAGTATCGTCCTGGTTACCTCGCAGATGACCTACTGGTATTCAGGAGTGCAGGAGGTTGTGCGGCGGGTCAGGGAATATCATCCAGGTGTCCCGGTGATCGTCGGCGGGGTGTATGCGTCCCTGCTGCCGGAACACTGCAGGCAGGTTACGGGGGCGGATGAGTGTGTCGCCGGGGGAGAAACCTTCGGCCGGATACAGTCTATCCTGGAAAAATACGGGCTTCCGGACGGGCGAATCGAGAATAAAGGCGCTTCGGAGGAGGCCAGCTCAATAAGACCCCTCCTGGAGGGACCGGTGTGGAAGGATGCCGGAGTGATCAGGCTCAATCGCGGATGTCCGTACCGCTGTACATATTGTGCCAGTCATCATCTCGAACCGAGCTTCGAAACCGGGAACTATTCGGAAGTTTTCAATACCCTTCTCGAGATGCATGACAAACTGGGGATACGGAACTTCGCCTTCTACGATGATGCGCTTCTGGTCAACAAGGAGGAAGTGTTTCTTCCCCTGCTCGAGGAAATTCTCCGCAGGGGGCTGAAACTCCGGTTTTATACCCCTAATGCGGTGCACATGCATTATATAGACGCTGAAACAGCACACCTGATGCGAAAGGCCGGTTTCCAGGAAGTGAGGCTGGGATATGAGTCCGCGGATGATGAGTTTCACCGCAGCCTGGACAGGAAGTATCTGCCCCGGGAGGTGCCCCAGGCCATCGAAGTCCTGAAAAAGGCCGGATTCCGTGGCGAGAGACTTATTTTGTATGTCCTTGCCGGGCTGCCGCGCCAGAAGGTGTCCGAAGTTTTCTCAACTCTTCGCATAGTTGAGAAGTACCGGGTGAAAGTCTCGATTGCCGAGTATTCTCCCGTTCCGCATACTTCTCTCTGGGAAGCAGCTGTTGAAGCGTCGGAATACCCCATTGAGGCTGAACCGCTTTACCACAACAATACCTTTTTCCCCATGCGATGGGAGGGGTTTACACCGGAGGATTTGAAGAGAGTCAAGGAAACAGCCCGGCGGATTCAAACCGAAGGCCGATAAAACTGGATATGATCTCCGGTTTGCGATACTATGGTTTTGTGGTATGATGCCCTACACACCTTGTAATAATAGAGGTCTCCCGGAATGAGAAACTTCCTTCGTCTTCTGATTTTTACCCTTGTATTGATGAGCACCAGTCTGCCCGGTTTTGCTCAGGATTCAGAAGAAAACATTCGGAATATCAGGTTTGATCGGAAGTATGATGCCGCCGTTGAACTGTCCATGGAAAGCCAGGGATACAGTAGTTTTGTGATTCAGGTTCCCCGTGAGCTTTTCGCATTCGAAATACTACTGAAAAATGCGGAGGCCGATCTGGATCTTTTTGTCCGGCATGGCAGCCCGATTGAAAACTACGGTCAGACGGATGCCTCCAGCAGCACAGAATTGTACGATGAAAGGCTTCTGCTGTCCCGCCTTTCCAGAAATCCCCTTGAGACAGGCAGCTATTACATCGATGTGGTCTATCAGGGGGAATATGCACCGCTGAGGGAATATCGGCGGATGAACCGGATTCCTTTTGAAATTGAAGTCCGTTCCATCAAGCCGGGTTTGCAGGAAAGAATAAGAACAGGAACAGCCGTACAGGGCGAGCTTCGTCCCGGAGACGGTATGGCGAAAACTTTCGAGCTTGAGCTGCAGAGCGGAGTAGATAAATGCCGCATCGATATCTTCGATGCTGATGCCAATCTGGATATCCTCGTAGGGTACGAAAAACCCGACCTGACCCGGAAAAACGCCGATTACATCGGGGACAGCCTCGTAGGCAATGAAAGTCTCGTCTTCGGTCCGACGTCCCGGACCCGTTCCCTGCCGGCGGGAACCTACTACATCACCGTGTACGATGCAGTCCAGTCAAAATATCCCGAAACCTTCGGTATACAGGTGACCGCGGGGGATGAACCGCCCGAGAGGCTTCTTCGGATTCCGAGATTTCCCCTTACCGATGATGAGCTCCAGCACAGTCTCCATGCGACGGTGGAAGTCGTCGGAGAGAGAGGAAGAGGATCCGGCTGTATTGTGACCGAGGAGGGGATGATCCTCACAAGCTGGCATGTAGTCCGCGGTTATTCCGGCGGGGCCTCCGAACAGATAATCGTTGCCTCCTCCCTATCCCCGCAAAGTCCGCCTGTGGAACTCTTCAGAGCGGAACTTGTTGACCATGACGAAGCGGCCGATCTGGCTCTCCTCCAGGTGAAAACCGGCCTGTACGGCCAGGATCTTCCCACGGATTATGAGTTTCCATTCCTGCCCCTCGATGATTCCCGGGAACACAGAATCGGACAACCTCTTTCAATCATCGGTTATCCCGGTACCGGAAATGCGGGATCACGGATCTCAGTTTCCCTGAGCAGGGGAATCATCAGCGGTTTCGAGAAACGGGGATCGGCAACTCTGATAAAAACAGATGCTCCCGTCCTGCCCGGCACTTCCGGAGGGGCGGTTATAAACACGTACTTTGAGCTTCTTGGGATTCCTCTCTATTCAGTAGGGGAAACGGGAGGCGGTATCGGGTATGTGTATCCTGTACACGACCTTCCGGAAGACTGGAAGGAAATGATCAGGAGCCGAAATAATTTCTGATCTGGTCCTTCATCTGATTCAGCGCATCCTGGTATTGTGCTTCCAGCTTCTGGAAATTTTTCCTCAGGAGGTTCGAAAACTCCGGATCCTGTTCAGGTTTCAGTTCGACTTCATATCCGTACTGTTTTTTCAGGGCTTCCTGTTTCTGCCGGAGCTGGGGCATGTAATGCTGTTTCAGCTGCTCGCTTAACTGTTCACGATGTTCGAGATATTGACCGAAAAACTGAACGATCTGTGTACCCAGTTCCTGAATAACCCGTTTTTCATTGATTATAGACTGCAGACCCTGCATCACCAATTCGATCTTTTCCCGGTATGTGTCTTCACGAGGGAGGGTAATATGGGACAGGAATATCTCCAGAGCCGCTTTTTCAACAGTCGGTCTCTCCTCTTTGGAAAAGGCTTTAAAGGTTTTTTTCAGAGTTTCCTGTTCCGGGGATTCAGACTCCAGAAAATCGGAAGCGATCTTCTGTCCGCTTTTTTTCAGTTCATTGAGGCGGATTGAGGATTTATCTCCCTTGATATCCGCTGTTCTCTCCAGTGCAAGTTCCCATGCTGATTTTATTTCACCCATCCCCGGGCCTCCTTCGGTACCGTTTATTTTCCCTTTCAAATATAATCCCGTAAACGGATAAGGGCAACACTCTGTACGTGTTCCGGCTGAACCAATATACTTCCGGTGTGATGTTTACAGCAGGAACGGCATTGCATGAAAAGTAATCTCGCAAAGGCAGGACACGAAAATCTCATCGCCGGAATCCTTTCCGGCGGGAGAAGCCGCAGGCTGGGAGTTGACAAAGGTCTGATTCGCTGGAAGGGGATGACCCTGGTAGAGCATTGTATGAGAAATGTCTCCCGGCTCACCTCCGATATCTACGTGGTGACGAAAAATCCCGGGGACTATGCCGGACTGGGCTGCCCGGTACTGCAGGACCTGTTCTGTATTCCCACCCCGCTGAGCGGGATGGTGACCATCGCCCCCTTCGTTTCAGCATGGCTGCTGCTGACTGCTTCGGATACCATTACAACTTCAGCTCTCCTTTTCCAGGAACTCTGGGCTTCCAGAGAACCCGGAAAAGCCGTAATCGCCGAATCGGAAGCCGGCCTGGAACCCTTCCTGGGAATATATCCGGCAGAACTGCTTCCGATGTGGGAAGAGGCCTTCCGGATGAAGAGGTTTCAGCTGCGAAAGGTACTGGAGAAGATGCCGAAGGTCGTTCTGAATGTCAAAGGCTTGGAGAAAAGAACCGGGATCGAACCGCTTTTTCTGAATCTGAATCGTTCCGAAGATTTAGCCCTCCTCGATACCTTACCCTTGCATTATGATCATCCGTGAGGGGAGTGCTTTTTCCGGGACAGTCTGCTTTTGGTTTACATTCACCTTCATATATGTTCTTATAAGCTATTCTTATAAAACCCGGAGTTCAGCATGACAGAATTAGATTTTTATAAAGACCAATACCAAACCGAATCCGCAGCTGCGATAGTCTCGATGGAGCAGAAAAAAGATATCTGCCTCGTGCAGCTCGACCGGACGATTTTCTATCCCGAAGGAGGTGGGCAGCCGGCGGATAAGGGATGGATAAACGATATACCCGTCCTGCACGTAGAAAAGCGGGACGGAGAGGTTATTCACCACCTGCCCCAAAGGCCGTCGGGAACCCAGGCTGTCTGTCGAATCGATTGGGATCATCGCTTCGATTATATGCAGCAGCATACGGGACAACATATCCTTTCGGGAGTGATGTACCGGGACTTCGGATACAATACCGTTGCGGTTCATCAGGGAGATGCCTTCACAACTATCGAGATTGATTCGAATTCCATTCCGGAGGAGGTGATTGAGAGCATCGAGGACCGCTCCATGGAGATCCTTCGACGGAATCTTTCAGTTGAAACCCGGTGGATTAAGGACCAGCAAGTCGAAGATTATGACCTTCGAAGAAAGCCCAAGGTGAGCGGGGATATCAGAATTGTTTTCATCGAAGACTACGACGCAGTAGCCTGCGGGGGTGTTCATACGAAAACAACCGGTGAAGTGGAAATGATCAAGCATGTCCAGACGGAGAAAATCAGAGGAAGAGTCCGTCTCTACTGGAAGATAGGCCGGCGGGCATATGAAGATTACCGTCTTAAAAACAGGATCACCACAGCTCTGGTGGAGCGGTTTTCCGCCCAGGTTCCCGATCTCCTGGAGAGAATACAATCAGGGATGGAAGAGTTAATTGCCCTGAGGCGCCGGGCCGGTTTACTTGAAAGCAGACTGGCCGAAAGCACCGCTCTCCGTGTGCTGGAGGAAGGGAAGAAAATCAGTGTCGGCCGGATAAGCGTGAATCTGATCAGCCTTGAATTGCAGGGGGAGGGGAAGGATTTTCTCAAAAATCTTGCGGGAGGACTGCCTCAGGATGTCCCCTGGGCATTTTGTTCTGTAAACCATCTGGAGGGGTCCTTCCAATGGCTGATTGCAGTTTCCGAGGGTCTCAGTTTCGATTTCAACAGCCGGCGTCAGGTCTTGATGGAACCGATCGGCGGGAAAGGCGGCGGGAGGCCTCCGGTCTGGCAGGGGCTTGGTACGAAACCTGAAGGGATCAATGATTTTTTTCAGCGTTTTGAGAATGCTCTTATTACCTAGTATCTCCGTTTCAGAGTGATAAGACCCACTCGAGAAACTGATAATATACTTCCCAGGCCCGCGGTCCGTATCCGCCTGCCATGAGGTATGCGGCCGGTATGTGCGCATCATTTAAAAATCTATAGACCAGTTTATCCCTCTGTTTCAGCCGGGCCAGGGAAAGCTTGAGGGGTCGGGCGGATTCCAGCTCATCGTATTCATACGGGTCAGCCCCGTATACGATTACTGCCAGGTCAGGTTTCGGGAGTGACTGGTTGAGAACGTCCAGCCCCCGGGCCAGCATTCCGCAGTAATCCATTTCCTGACCTTCTTCGATGGGTATATCCACCGTGCTCGGGGTAAAGGACGGGTGTCTCCTTCCTGCCTGATCGAATTCGGGATAGTCCAGAGGCCAGCCTTTTGCCATATGAATACTGAGAGTCGCGATGGATGGATCCGAAACGGTGATGGCCGCGGTACCGTCGCCCTTGTGGGCATCGGTGTCGATGACCCAGACTCGATGGACTGCCTGTTCATGCTGCAGTCTCCGTATACCGATCACAATATCATTTACAAAGCAGAATCCATGACCGAAAGCGGCATGAGCATGATGGAATCCTCCGGCGAAGTGAAAACAGGCCCCTTCTGTCAAGGCCGTTCTCATTGCCTGCAGACTGCCGGCTACTCTCTCCAATTGTACATCGAAGATCGCCGTCAGCGGCTTTTTCGCAAGCGACGGATCGTATCGGTTATAGTTGCCTTCGGCGTCCAGCAGTTCATAAGCTTCGACAAGGAGCTGTTCTCTCTTTTCCGAATAAAGGCTGTGAACATATGCTTCGGAATGTGCCCGGGCGATATCTTCCAGGCTTATGATTTCCATGCATTTGTTTGTGAGCAGCCCGTCGAGTCGGGGTCCGATATCCGGATGTTTCCGCAGTTCTTCCAGTGTTTTTTTTGCCCTGGTATCGTGTACCGGGATTTGAATGCCGAAGGAGTTCAATCCCGGAAGGTCAGGGAAATAGAGAAGTTTCATACTCTATTCTAAGACGTATCAATGGGGATGGCAAGTTGAGAAAATTTTACTTTTGGAATGGTGTTTCATTATGTAAATCAGATTTTTTTGTCTGCGGGAGTTGCTTCCAGCTTTGACAGATAAGCTCATATATCATATTGTATATCTACAAGATATTTTATTTGATTCAGGAAGCAGAACACGTGCAGGAATCCTCGGAAACCTACGATCTTTTTTCTCTCATAAAAAATTTTACCCGCATCAATAAACTTTATGCGCGAGAAATACAGGATTTTCATATACGGTATAATTATTCGAGGTTTTATTTTTTTGTTTCCATTATACTGTTTATCTGTGCCATCGAACTCTTCTTTGTTGAAACGGTGACCCGGCTCGCAGCGGTTCTTCTGTACTCCGCCGTAGGTTTTGCTCTGCTCAATACTGCGATACTGTTTTTTCTGGGAAGAAACCGGAGATGGTATTATTCCGTAGGTCGCCAGGGATTTATCCATATAACTCTGTTTCTCTATCTGCTGTGGAGTGTCCTGCTTCTTCAGGTCACACATGAACAGTTTATTTATGGATTCGCACCCTTTATCAGTATATTATTCGGAATCGCGGCGCTCTTCATGCTGCATCCCCTCTATTTTCTGCTGCTCCTGCTGACCTGTGCCGGTGTTCTGGTCGGTCCGGTAAAAGTCATGTATGCCCCGGCTTTCCAGCTGGCACCATCAGAGTTCGTTATTTTATCCGGATCCCTGTTTGTTTCATGGATTATTTCCTCCCTCCATTATCTTTCAGCTATTGAACTGTTTATGGTTCGGGATAAAATGGAAAGGTCGGAGAACATGGCGGAACTTGCCCTGGCAAGCGGGAAACTCGGTTATTGGAACTGGGATATCAAATCAGAAAAGATCTATGTTGATGCACGATGGTTCTCCATGCTCGGCTATCCTGCCGCCGACAGAGTGATCAGTTTCGCCGATTTTTTTGAATTGATTATGCCCGGAGACCGTCAGCCTCTGGCAAACAAGATACAATCCTATCTTGACGGCAAAGATGAGGTATATTCCTTTCATTTCCGTATGCAGACGAAGGATGGCGGGTGGCGCTGGATATATGCCCAGGGGCAGATAACGATCCGGGATACCAGGGGGAAGCCGATTTGTATGCACGGCATACACCAGGATATTCAGGATCTGCAGGACCGGCAGAAGCAATTGAGTGACAGCGAAGCGCGATTCAAGGCCTACACCGAAAACTCTCCTGTCGGTATCTTTATTATAAAGGATTTTCAATTCATCTATGTGAATCCCGAAGCCATCAGGATTACCGGGTATGCCCAGGAGGAACTTGAGGGTTTGAAGCTGCTCGATATCGTTCACCCCGATGATACCCATGATGTGATCAGGTCAGTGCGTAAAATTCTCCATCAGCAGGACCAGGGTAATGAATATATCTATCGTATTGTCAGCAGGCAGGGAAAGATCCATTGGATTGAAGCGAGGGTGAGTCTGCTGGAAAAGAACAATCCCAGATTTCTTCTATCGGTTATCGACATTACCGCCAGAAAAAACGCTGAGGAGAAACTGAAGGAATATGCCACCCTGGATGAACTGACGGGAGTGTATAACCGGCGGGTCGGTATATCGATTCTTGAACAGCAGATGCATCATACCAAACGGGAGAGAAACGCCTTCACGATCTGTTTCGTGGATGTCAACGGATTGAAGCAGGTCAATGATACCTGGGGACATGATGAAGGGGATGCCCTTCTCAGAAATGTCGTCGAGGTGATCCAGGCGAAGCTGAGACGGGGAGATATCCTGTGCCGACTCGGGGGCGACGAGTTTCTCATGTTATTCAAGAACTGCAATGTCGAGAACGCAAGCAGGATATGGGATCGGATCGAACAGAAAATTGAGATTATGAACAGCACATCCGGGAAACCCTATGACATCAGCGTAAGCTACGGTCTCCTCGAGTACAACCATACCATGGAAATAACGGTCAACGAACTGATCAATATGGCGGATCAGAAAATGTATATAGACAAGAAAAAACGGCGGGCTACAGGTACAGGGAAAAACGAAGAGAACTCTTAATCTTCGGCCCCCGGTCCAAAGCCTTCCCGGGTATCAAAGCGTGCAATAATCTCCGGGAACTCATACACTATGATACCATCATCCCGGACTTCCATTCTGACTCTCTGATTATCCACCATGGATTGAATCAGTTGTTCCGCTTCTTCCACATCGAGGCCCGTCTCTATAACTATATCCGAAACGGTAAGACGACCCTTCAGTTTATAAGCCAGTTTGTATATTTGAACACGGGATGTTTCCTTCGGGTGTTCATCCTGCCGGTGTGCCGGATAATCAAAACCGTCGAAATCATGGATCCACTTTGAACGGTCCCTGCCGGAACTGTTCGGACCGATGATATGGCGGATGATATAAAAAATTGCCAGAGCGGGAAATAGGAAGAAGAACGGACCCCAAAAGAAAAACATCACCTGAAATACTCCTTATTTACTTACAAATATACAATGAAAAAAGGAAATCGGCTATAAATCATCAGTGGATAATTTCCGTCCTTTTCGATAGAGGGTGCGGCTAATCTCCGTAAAAATCTTCTACAATCCGCCGGTGTTCGAAGGCAAAGGGAAGATCATGCAGCTCCTCCCGGGTGAACCATCGCAGTTCCTGCACTTCTTCGGGCTGGAGTTTGAGAGATCCCGTCGTATAGGCTACAAAGATCAGAGCTACGGCATGCCAGTTCAACTCTCTGTAAAACTCGGTGTAGTAATTAAAAAAGCTGTAATTAATTACCTGGAGCCCAGTTTCCTCCTTCACCTCACGGATCAGAGCTTTTTCCACCGGCTCTCCGTAGTCTATATGTCCGCCGGGAATGCACCAATGGTCGTAGAAGGGATCGTGATTTCTCTTTTCCAGGAGCAGCCTCCCGTCACTTTCTATCAATGCGCCTACCGTGGCCTTGATGCATGTCCGTTCTTTATTACTCATGCAACATCCCCCCGCTTTTTGGAATAGTTTCGGTACTCGCCACTTTCTATAATTTCCTTCAGATGATGGACTGTATCCCAGACTTCCGTGAAGCTGGTATAGAGCGGTACAGGAGCAAGACGAATCACGTTGGGAAATCTGAAATCCGGCAGAATTCCCCGGCTTTTCAGTGCTTCATTGATTCGCAGCGCTTCCGTATGTTCAAGAGCGACATGCCCTCCCCGACGCGCCTGTTCCCGGGGTGATCCGACATGAAAACCGCTCTCTGCTTCCGGCAACAGAGTGTCCAGGAGAAAGATGAGATAATCTGTGAGCCGAAGGGATTTTCTCCTCAATCGGTCAATTCCCGCCTCCTTATATAAGGCAAGGGAACCTTCCAAAGGTGCCGTGCTCAGGAGGTGGGGTGTTCCTGTCTGGAACGCCCCGGCGGATTCGCTTGGTTTGAATTCGAGGTTCATATCAAACTGACGCTCTTTAGCATATCCCCACCAGCCTGCCAGGGAGGGATTCATGGGCAGGTGTCTTCGGTTGATGAAGAGACTGGCTGTTCCTCCCGGTCCGTTATTCATGTATTTGTAGTTGCACCAGAAGGCAAAATCAACATCGTCGTCATCGAAGGAATGCGGTACCGCTCCGGCGGAATGACTGCAGTCGAAGCCAACCAGAATGCCCCGCTCATGGGCTGCCTGAGTAAGTTTCGATATGTCGAGGAGCTGACCGCTCCGGTATAAAACCGACGGGAAAAGTGCAATGGAAACACTTTCGTCCATACAGCCGATAAGGTCGTTTTCGTCGAGGAACCGGCCGTCCGTGCTCGGTGCTAACAGGAGGTTCTGCTCCGGATCAAGATCCGAATCCATGAGGATTGCCTTCACAGCATAGATATCGGAAGGGAAATTAAGCCCGTCCATGAGGATTTTCCGCCTGTTCCCGGCTGGTTTGAAAAAACTGCGTACCAGGCTGTGGAGGTTTATGGTTGTTGAAGAGCTGACCATCACCTCTTCGGAAAGGGCGCCCATCAGAGGTGCCTGGAGGGCTGCCAATTTTTCCGAATAGGTGAACCAGGGGATTTCCGCGTTCATCCAGCCGTTTATTCCGAGTTCTTTCCATTCCTCGATCATTCGCAGAAGGCTTTTTTCCGAATCCTTTGAAAGCAGCCCGAGGGAATTGCCGTCCATGTAGATAATCCCGGGTAATTTGTAGAACCTATCGATAAAAGGAGCCAGACGATCTTCCTGATCCAGAGAGCAGGCAAAATCACGGTCCTCTTTAAAGTGAGCTGTCATAGAGTGTTCCTCAGAATGTGATATTGTGAGTATAGCACCTGAGGGTGGGGCGTCAAGTCCTATTCGTATCGGCTTTCGTCACCCAGGCCTTTCGGCCGACCGAGGATTTCGGCCAGGATGACTGCCCGCTTCAAAGCAGGCAGTCGGTTTATTCCCGGCGGGATCCTTCCGCCGGTTTGCTCTCCCTGTTCCGTATCGTCATAAAAAGAGTCGACAGTATCAGTGGGACCTGTATCATCTATCGAGCTGAATACTTTGGAAAGAGGCCTGTCAAAAGCTTCCTGAACATCCTCGAAACTGGTTTGAACTTCTGTCGATTTTTCTTCCTTTTCTCCCGGAGGATGTGACTGCTTTCCGGCACCTTGTTCCTTCGAAAAGGTAACGGCAGGCTCACTGATCCGGTCTTCCTGACGGAATATATCGAGGAAGGATACCTCCCTTTTTTGTTTCTTCTTTTCACTGCTTTTTTTCGTATCCTTCCTCTGGACAGTTTTACTTTTCAGAAAAGCCATCAGCATCGGAGATAGTATGAGGGCAAGAAAGAGGAGAAAGGTTAACAATGTGGCCAGGGCATCAGCAAGTCTTTCCATGAGACTCCCCTGCTTACTTCGGTTCCTGACTGGAGGAACCCTCTCCTCCGATACTGTCCCGCATATTGGTATCGGCCTGAATATTTTTCATCCGATAGTAGTCCATAATCCCGAGATTCCCTTTGCGGAAGGCTTCAGAAATCGCCTTCGGAATTTCGGCTTCCTGAAGGACGACTTTTGCCCTGTTTTCCTGCACTTCGGCGATCATTTCCTGCTCCCTGGCCTTCGCTGCGGCTCTTCGCTGTTCGGCTATGGCCTGGAACCGCCGTTTATCTGCTTCAGCCTGATCGGCCTGCAGCTTCGCGCCAACATTTTCACCCACATCTACATCTGCGATATCTATCGACAGGATCTCAAAAGCCGTTCCGGCATCAAGCCCCTTCTGAAGGACCGTGCGGGATATCTGATCGGGATTTTCCAGAACGTCCTTGTAAGTTTCGGAAGATCCAATGGTCGTAACGATCCCTTCTCCCACTCTGGCAATGATGGTTTCCTCCATCGCCCCGCCGACGAGCCGTTCGATGTTGGCCCGTACGGTAACCCTCGCCTTCGTTCGAAGCTGTATTCCGTCCTTCGCGACGGCGTCTATGGTGCTGCGTCCTTTCTCGGGATTCGGACAGTCGATTACCTTGGGATTTACACTTGTCCGTACAGCATCCAGAACATCCCTGCCTGCCAGGTCGATGGCGGCGGCTTTCTGGAAGGTGAGAGGAATCGAGGCTTTGTTCGCCGCGATCAGGGCCTTACTGACCCGGATGACATCGCCTCCGGCCAGGGAATGGGTCTCCAATTGATCACTGTCAATGTTCATCCCGGCTTTGGTCACCATGATCCGGCTGTCCACGATCACTTTGAGCTTTACCTTTCGGATCCACATACCGATCAGCCGAAACATGGAAATGTGAGCTCCTGATAGAAGCGCGCGGAACCAAAGACTGAAGAACTTGAAGAAAAAGGCGATAAAGACCAGAAGTACAATACCTATCAAAACATATAATACAAGAAGTGCCATTAGCGTTCTCCTTTCCGTACCACGATACGGTTTCCTTCCGTGTGTATAACTTCGATGTTTGCATTTTCTTCTATATAATCGCCGTCGGTAACGGCATTGTAGCGCTGCCCATCTATCAATATCGTTCCGACAGGATGCAGTTGGGTTTCACTGATCCCCTTTTTTCCCCTCAGTTCTTCATACGGATGATCTGTATGGCTGGAATATCCGGCTTCCCGAGTCTGAGTATCCGAGAGGATCAGTCTCTTTCCGAAAAAAGTCCGAGGGAAAAATTTGAAATAGAGAATGAAAATCGCCGGGACCGCGATGAAAGATCCGACCAGGAAGATCGAGCCCACAAAAGCCCCCTGGGTCTGAAAAGTCCTCACTATAGCTGCTATGATGCTGCCGAGTCCGATCAGCCCGATGATGCCTCCTGCCGGTACAAAGAGCTCGGTAATCATTGCTGCTATTCCAACGAGGGCAAGAGCAAGGATCGGTATCATGATTCCATCTCCTCTACGACGATACGGTTTCCCTCCACCGATATTATCCGTACCGCTGCTCCGGGTTGTACCCACCGGCCGTCGGTAACCACCGAAAGAACATCATCGCCCAGCCTGATTTTCCCGGCCGGCCGGAGTTTGGTGAGACAGGTGCCCTGAAGGCCGATGAGCCGATTTCCCGACGCTGGGAGCTGCCCGGAGGGTGATGATTCCGGTATCGGAACTGCATCCTTCGAAGCAGGGGTCTCGAGGATGAGCCTTCGAAAGAGGCGGATTCTGGGAAAAAACATCATCAGTACAGCCATGACGATGAAGGAACCTGCCAGAGTTCCGAATACCATAATCACATTCCGGATAAAAATATCCCATTGCCAGTCGGTGCTGGGGAGAAAAAAGCTCTGTCTGGAAAGAATGAGGCCGGCGGTCATGAAGATGAGCCCTGTGATGCCGGCCACCCCGAAGCCGGGGATCAGAAAGACTTCGACTATCAGAAGGATAAGCCCGGCAAGGAAGAGCAGCAGTTCAGCAGAATTGAGGGTACCCATCAGCCCCGACGAGGCGAACAGGAGGGAGAATACAATGATGGCGACGGTCCCGGGAATGCCGAAACCGGGGCTGGAGATCTCCAGATAGAGGGCCACGAGTCCGATGGTGAGCAGGATACCCGCCACTGCCGCGCTGGTGATGAAATTGATTATTACGTCCGAGGAGCTCGGATAGATCTTCTCGATCTGCTCAACCCCAAGAATTGCCTGGAGCTCTTCAATGTCCGAAACGGTACCGCTTGAAATCCCGTACTCTTCCATCTGTCCCGCCGTAAGGGTCAGCAGTTTTCCCGCCGGACTGAGGACGGTTTCGTTCTCTCCCGTTTCATCGGCGGGATCTCCGGTTGAAGCACCGTCATCCGCGGCCGAACCCTCACTGATTCGGAAGGTGTATCCTTCATCACTTTTGACGGCAACGAGCTCTACATCCTGATCAACCATGGCGATGGCCACCTCGGTAGGATAGCCGTTCTTTTCGGCGAGAGCGGCGAGCTGGGTCCTCACGGCACTGACGGTTTTCTCGCCGGCGGCCTGCATCCCTTCGGAGGTTTGGTATACCGGAGCGGCCGCTCCGATGGATGTTCCCGGGGCCATGTAAATTGCTGAACTGGAGAAGCTGATAAGGGCTCCGGCGGACCAGCTGACGCCGACACTCTCGGGCTCGGCGGGTATGAACGCGATGGTACGTATATCATCGAGGGAACCGATGAGGGTGGCAATCTGCAGAGCCGAATCAACTCTGCCTCCGAAGGTATTGATGGAGAAGATGATATTCTTCACCTTCTGCTTCTGAGCCTTTTCTATCGAACGCCGCAGAAATACGACCTGGAATGGATTGATTTCACCTTCAATGGGAATAACCGCCGCATCGATTTCCAGGGCCCCTTCATTCGAAGACGATTCATTCCCGGCAATTCCGTCCGCTCTTCCATCCCCGTTTTCCTGAGCTGAAATGGAAAATACAGCCAGTATGAGCATACACAGAAGAAAGAATCTCGAAGATTTCATCATTCCTCCTGCATTAATGGTGCTGTTATTTCATGGGAAAGTCAAATAAAAACGATCTTCTATTACCGTATAAGAGATCGGCTTGAGAGGACGGCATACCAGAGCTTGTCCCTTATTCCGTTCCCTTCTGAGTAGGAACCATGGACAGGCGAACCGGATTATCCGAGGGCGACATCCAGGGACATCATAACGGTGAATCCGATTAAGGTACCGATAGTGGCGATATCGGTTTTATGGGATTGCTGCGATTCGGGAATGAGTTCCTCGATAACAACGAAGATCATGGCTCCCGCGGCAAAGGCAAGGGCATAAGGGAGAATCGGTCTGGCAATGATGACCGCCACAGCTCCGGTCACTCCGGCTATTGGTTCCACGATTCCCGATAGCTGCCCGTACCAGAAAGCCTTGAACCGGCCCATTCCTTCACGCCGCAGGGGTACAGAAACGGCGGTACCTTCGGGAAGGTTCTGCAGTCCGATACCGACTGCAAGAGCTATGGCTCCGGCGAGGTTCGCGGAAGGCAGGTTGGCAGCCAGAGCACCGAAGGCTACGCCCACTGCGAGTCCTTCTGGTATGTTGTGCAGCGTTATAGCCAGCACCAGCAGGACGCTTCTCTTCCAGGTGGTTGAAATACCCTCAGCCTCCTCTCTCTTTTGATCCAGATGCAGATGCGGCAATATGTTATCGACCAGCAGGAGAAAAAATCCGCCCAGAAGAAAGCCCGCTGCAGCAGGTATCCAGGCGGGAAGGGTGCTGAATTCTTCAGACATCTCGATAGCCGGAGCGAGGAGGGACCAGAAACTTGCGGCGATCATGACTCCTGCGGCGAAACCAAGCATGGCGTCGAGGACTTTCCGGTTGAAGCCCCTGAAGAAAAATACCATTGCCGCACCGGTAGCGGTCATGAGCCAGGTAAAACAGGTTGCCAGAAAGGCCTGCATTATATGGGTTTGTGCAATGAACCACTCCATAGATTCTCTCCTTAGAACTTATTCTCGCCAAAAGATTTATGTACTTCATCGGCTACAATCTCCGATGCGATCACGGTCATGGGAACTCCGACGCCGGGGTGTGTGTAATGTCCAGTGTAATAGAGCCCCTTCAGTTTTCGGCTTCGGTGGGACGGCCGGAAGATTGCGGTCTGAAAGAGGGTATGGGCCAGACTCAGGGCGGTACCCTGATAGGCGTGATAGTCCGCCATGAAATCACGTCCGCTGAAGATGCGCCGGACCTTCTGCTGCACCCGCAGGTCCTCGCCGGTGATCCGGGTGATATGGTCCAGAACATGATCGGCATATTCTTCACGCTGGTCATCGCTGTCGTCGAGGCCCGGGGCAACCGGGACGAGAACGAAGACATTTTCTCCGCCTTTCGGGGCCGTGTTGGGATCGGTTTTTGAGATGACGCTGACATAAAAACAGGGATCCAGGGGCCATTCAGGTTCTTTGAAAATCGAGTGAAAGTGCCGATTCCAGTCTTCCTCGAAGTAGAGAGTGTGATGTCTGAAATTGGACAACTCCCTCTCAAGGCCGATATACATCAGAAACATGGATGGGGAGAGGATCCTCCTTTTCCAGTAACCGGAACCCAGACTGCGGCCGTCCTTGCCGAGAAGTTCTGTTTCGGCATAAGGATAGTCGCCGGCAAAAATCACTCTATCGGCTGATAGGACTTCATCCCCTATCTCCACTCCGCTTATTTTTCCGTTCCTGTATCTGATCCGGGTGACTTCAGCGTTTGTCCTGATTCTGGTTCCCTCCTCCTCGGCGAGACGGGCGAAAGCCCGGGCAACCGCACCCAGACCTCCCATGGGATAATACACCCCGAGGTTCATATCTACGTGAGACATGATTGAATAGAGGGCCGGCGCATCCTGAGGGCTGGTACCGAGAAATACCATCGCGTACTCAAGCAGCTGTTTTGTCCGCCGGTCGCTGAAGGAACGTGAAACAAAGCGGTCCATATGTTCCAGAACATTCAACCGTAAACCCTCGCGGAGCATTCTCAGATTGAAGAACTGAAAGATGCTGGTATATTCACGGTAGAGAAACTGGTCCATGGCTACATCGTATTTATAGTGAGCCTTTTTGAGATAGTCGTCCAGCATGGTTCCGCCGCCGGACTCGAGGGAGTCAAATACCCGTTTTGTATCCTGATAGTCCGGTGTGATCTCCACGAATTCGGAAGGATTGAAAAAAACCCGGTAGTACGGATCAAGCTCGGAAAGCTGATAGTACTCCGATGTCCGGTGACCGAAGTGAGCGAAATAGCGATCGAATACCTCCGGCATCAGGTACCAGGATGGTCCCATGTCAAAGGAAAACCCCTGATGTTCCCATATACGCGCCCTCCCGCCGATGCTCGCGTTTTTTTCCAGAACCGTTACTTCATAACCTTTTTTTGAAAGCAGTGCGGCTGTCGCCAGTCCCGCGAACCCCGCTCCAACAACAATAATTGACTTTGTCATAGCTGCAGCTCCGTGTGGGTATATACGTTACAAAGAATTATGAAATAATCGGTGGACTTATGCAATAAATTGGGATAGAAAAAAGGTACTGTCCGGGATTTCCTCCCGGACAGTTCAAAAAACCCGATGAAAGGTTTCAGCTAAAAGTAGAATCGCGCACCTATTCCGCCGGTGAAGGTAAAATCGGTTTCCGGTATCAGCAGGAGTGCCGGTCCTACTTCGACAAATAGTTCGATAGGAAGGGTTGGAAAAAAGTAATTTATACCTACAGGTATCCGTACGCCTAACGCCGAGGAATCATCCAGTTCAATCAGACCTCCAAGTCCCGCGTAGAGGGTGAAATCCTGAAAATCCTTATCTATGGCACCCGGAAAGTGACGAACATAGTCTGCATGCAGATAAATTGTATCTTTTATAAAAGACCAGGACGCAGCAGCGTCAACGGCATCATTCTGGGATAGATACATCTTTGCAGAAATGCCGCTCGGTTCTCCGGCGATAACTCCAAGACCGAATTTCTGCCCCTCTGCCTGCGCTCCGGCGACAAGAACCAGGAATAGTAAAAATACTGTGATACTCTTTTTATTCATTCTTTTACTCCTGTTTTCACGATGATCACTCTGTCTAATGTAATTATTCTGCCAGTCTCTTGTCCAGTATTTTTCTTTTCTGTAAACTCTGCCTATGCACAGCGTCCTGCTTCAGCTGAAAGAGAAGTACGGCCTCGTTCATGTTCCTTCCCGTCATAAAGCGGAGAACTGGATGCTTGAAACCTCCCGGCTTTTGGAATTGAATTACCCGTGGGAACAAGCCGGAATGGAAGCCGCCCGACGGGTCTTCGGATATGAGTACAGGGAACATTCGGTATACGGCGGCCCCGATGTCCGGGAGATCCTTTCGCACCTTCAGAAATAACACTTATCGAATATTAAATGAATAATTATGCAAAAATTCCCGACAAAGTGCTTGAATATACGGCTTAATTCGGCTTAAATCTGTATAATTATACTTCACTTGAGGGGGGAGATAAGATGAGACCCGAACAGGGCCTGTATGATCCGAAGTATGAACATGACGCGTGCGGAGTAGGTTTTATCGCCAACATCAACGGTGAAAAAGCCCATGATATTATCGAAGACAGTATTCAGATTCTGGTTCATCTCGAACACCGTGGTGCAGTCGGCGGCGATATGAAAACCGGCGACGGGGCCGGAATGCTGATCCAGATACCGGATGCCTTTTTCAGAAAAACAACCGATTTTAAACTCCCCGCCGAAGGAAACTACGGGGCGGGAATGTTTTTCCTCCCCGGAAAAGAGAAGCAGGCTGAAGTATGCCGGCGGATGGTGGAAGCCGTCGTTTCAAAGGAAGGGGGAGAAAGCCTCGGCTGGAGATCCGTACCGGTACGTACTTCCGCTCTCGGAGAGACAGCCCTGCGGACCTTGCCGATGATTGAGCAGGCCTTTTTTACTTTCCGGGGATTGGCAGGCGAGGACCTGGAGAGAAAGCTCTATATCTGCCGGAAACTGATGGAACAGGCTGCCGTCGAACAGGGAATGGATATAAATAGTTTCTATATTCCTTCCCTCTCAGCCAGGACCATTGTCTACAAGGGGATGTTTGTTTCCACCCAGTTCACTGACTTTTATCCGGATGTGCTCGATCCCGATTTTAAAAGCAGCTTTTCGATTGTACATCAGCGCTACAGCACCAACACCTTCCCTTCGTGGCCCCTGGCGCAGCCCTTCCGCTATATCGCTCACAATGGAGAGATCAACACCCTCCGGCGCAATATGAACAATATGATTGCCCGGCAAAGCAGCATCTCTTCCCCTCTCTTCGGTGAAGATATCGCAAAGCTTACGCCGGTCGTACAGCCCAGCGGCAGCGATTCATCGGTTTTCGACAATGTTCTGGAATTACTCGTGCAGGGCGGGAGAGACATGCATCATGCTGTTATGATGATGGTCCCGGAAGCCTTCGGAAGCCGGTATCACATATCGGAAGATAAACGGGCCTTCTATGAATACCACGCGGCCATCATGGAGCCCTGGGACGGTCCCGCGGCAATCGTTTTCACCGATGGAGCACGAATCGGGGCTACCCTGGACCGCAATGGTCTGCGCCCCGGAAGATATGTCATTACAAAGAGCGGAAAGGTGGTACTTGCCTCGGAAGCGGGTGTCCTTGAGTTCGAGCCGGAGGATGTGGTTGAAAAAGGGAGGCTCGCCCCGGGTCGTATGTTCGTTGTCGATACTCAAAAGGGACAAGTTGTGCGGGACAATGCCCTCAAGGCTACCGTATCAAGGGGAAAACCGTACCGTCGATGGCTCGAGAAGAACAAAATCGAACTGAAGGGGCTCTTCGGTCTTCCCAGTGCGGTTCCGGTGGATAAGGAGACTCTCTCCACACGGTTGAGGGCCTTCGGATACAGTCTCGAAGACATGATCAAGATAATTCTGCCCATGGGCTCCAATGCCCAGGAACCGATTGGCTCTATGGGCAACGATGCGGCCCTGGCGGTACTTTCCGAGCGGCCGCAGCTGCTGTATGATTATTTCAAGCAGATGTTCGCCCAGGTTACCAACCCTCCCATCGATGCATACCGGGAAAACCTTGTGATGTCCCTGATGAGTTTTGTAGGAAGGGAACGGAATCTGCTCGAGGAAACTCCCGAACACTGCCGACAGCTGAAACTCGCCCATCCGGTTCTCACCAATGATGATATCCACCATTTGAGAAATGCCGCGATCCCGGATTTTCAAGTTGAAACGGTGAAGATGTTCTTTTCCTCCCAGGGGGAAATGGCCCTTTCAGGGCTTGAACCGGCCCTGGAAGTTCTCTGCCGGGCGGTGGAGAAGAAGATCGACGAGGGAGCTTCCCTCGTCATTCTCAGTGACCGGGGTATCAAATCCGACCTGATTCCGATACCGGCTCTTCTGGCTATGGGAGCGGTACAGCAGTATCTGGTGAAGAGGGGAAAGCGCCATCTGAGCGGTATAATAATCGAGACCGGTGAAGCCCGGGAAGTGCATCACATCGCAACTCTCGTCAGCTACGGGGCCAGCGGGGTCAATCCGTACCTGGTATTCGAAGCCCTGGTGGACCTTAAAGAGCGGGGATATCTTCCTGAAGATACCACTATTGAGCAGGCTACGGAAAACTATATCACCGCGGTGAAGAAGGGATTACTCAAGGTCATGTCGAAAATGGGTATCTCAACCATCCGAAGCTACAGAGGGTCCCAGATTTACGAGGCTCTTGGCTTAAACCATGAGCTGATGAGCAGGTATTTCCCCCATACACCTTCGAAAATCGAAGGGATCGGCCTGGAGGAAATCGAAAGGGAGACGGTGGAACGGCATACTTCGGGCTTCAGATTCGACGAAAAGAAACTGGACCATCTCGAATCAGGCGGGATCTACAACTATCGGAAAAACACGACCAAGCACCGATTCACCCCTCGCGCTATTGTCTATCTGCAGCAGGCGGTCAGACAGGAGGAGTATGAAACCTTCAAGAAGTACAGTGCCGAAATAAATGACGTGGAGCGGAACCTCTGCAGTCTCAGAGGCCTCATCGGTTTCAGGAAAGGACAGCCTGTACCTCTCAGTGAAGTGGAACCGGAAGAGGAAATCGTCAAACGCTTCGCCTCGGCGGCTATGTCCTTCGGATCCCTCAGCGAAGAGGCCCATACGACCATTGCTATAGCGATGAACAGACTGGGAGCCATGAGTAATTCAGGAGAAGGCGGAGAGGATAACCGGCGGTACAAGACCCGTGAGAATGGTGATTCGGCCCTCAGTTCGGTCAAACAGATTGCATCAGGCCGTTTCGGGGTGACCGGCGAATATGTGATACATGCCCGGGAATTGCAGATAAAGATGGCCCAGGGAGCCAAACCGGGTGAAGGAGGGCAGCTTCCCGGACACAAGGTGGACGACATGATCGCCCGGGTACGGCATTCCACTCCCGGTGTCATGCTCATTTCCCCTCCTCCCCATCACGATATCTATTCGATCGAAGATCTGGCTCAGCTTATCTACGATCTCAAACACGCTAATCCGAGAGCACGGGTGTCGGTAAAACTCGTGTCTGAAGTCGGTATCGGTACCATCGCGGCGGGAGTCGCCAAGGGCAAGGCTGATATGGTACTGATCAGCAGCGGTGAAGGCGGGACCGGCGCCTCTCCTCTGTCGAGTCTCCGGCACGCCGGCTCATACTGGGAACTCGGCCTGGCTGAAACACAGCAGGTCCTGATCAGGAATAATCTGCGGCAGAATATCCGCATCCAGGTGGACGGACAGCTGCGTACCGGCCGGGATGTGGTGATCGCTGCTCTCCTGGGGGCCGAAGAGTTCGGTTTCGGGACGGTGACCCTCGTAAGCATCGGCTGTGTTCTGATGAGGAAGTGTCATCTCAATTCATGCCCTGTAGGAATAGCAACCCAGGACAAACGGCTCAGAGAGCGATTCAGGGGAAAGCCGGAGCATCTGATGCGGTTCATGCTCTATGTGGCCCGGGAGGTTCGTGAGATTATGGCGGAACTGGGTTTCAGGCGTTTTGACGACATGGTCGGCAGGACTGATCTGCTTGAGATGAACCGCGCGGTGGAGCACTATAAAATAAAGGGTTTGGATTTTTCAAAAATCCTGGCGGATGTCGATCCGGCCCAGGAGACGATCCGCCGCTGTATGGGATATGTCCAGCCGGACTATTCGAAATCGCTGGACAGTGTATTGATTTCGGAAAGCCGTGCGGCGCTGGAGAAGAAAGAACCGGTACAGCTTGAATATGCGGTCAGAAACAGCAACAGAACCATCGGTGCCCTGCTGAGCGGGGAGATTATCCGCAGGCATGGGCCGGAAGGTTTACCGGACGGGACGCTCACGGTCAAAATGCGGGGATCAGCCGGGCAGAGTTTCGGGGCCTTTCTCGCCGGCGGTGTCAGTTTTTTCCTGGAAGGGGAAGCCAACGATTATTTCGGGAAGAGCCTGTCAGGGGGACGTCTGGTTGTGTTTCCTCCCGGGGGGTCCCGTTTTCTGCCCCATAAAAACATAATTACGGGAAATGTGAATCTGTTCGGAGCGACCGCCGGAGAAGTGTTCATCCGGGGCATGGCAGGTGAGCGCTTTGCCGTTCGGAACAGCGGGGCCATCGCGGTTGTCGAAGGTGTCGGGGATCACGGCTGCGAGTATATGACCGGCGGAGCGGTGATCGTCCTCGGGAAGACGGGAATCAACTTTGCCGCGGGAATGAGCGGCGGGGTTGCCTATATTCTGGATGAAAATCAATTATTTGATACACGCTGTAATCTCGAGATGGTGGATATAGAGCAGATAACCGGAGCCGAAGACGAACAGTTTATCAGAACCTATATTGAAAAGCACCGGGATTATACCGGCAGTACGCTTGCCGGGCGTATCCTGGAGAACTGGGAGGAGAATCTTCCCCTTTTTGTAAAAGTGATACCCATCGAATATCGGCGGGCTATCGAACGAATGAAACGGAGTAGAATAACGAATTCGGAAACTGCATATCTGACCGAAGAAGTGGGAGGCTGAAAAAATGGGAGAACTGCTCGGATTTTTAAAATACCAGCGTAAGGAAGCCGGCTACCGTGATGTACAGGACCGGCTGAAAGATTATCGTGAGGTAATGCGGAGGCTGGAACCTGAGGAACTGCGGAAACAGGCGGCCCGCTGTATGGATTGCGGAACCCCCTTTTGTCACGCCCTCGGATGTCCTCTCGGAAACCTGGTCCCGGAGTTTAACGATACGGTCTACCGCGGCCTGTGGCATGAAGCGTATGATCGGCTTGAGCTGACATCCAACTTCCCCGAGATAACCGGCCGGGTCTGTCCCGCTCTCTGTGAGAGTTCCTGTACCCTTTCCATAAATGACGCGCCGGTTACCATCAAGGCTATTGAACTGGCCATCATCGAAACGGCCTTCGCAAAGGGCTGGGTGGTTCCTCAGCCTTCTCCGTCTGAATCGGGACGCAGCGTAGCAGTTGTGGGATCCGGTCCCGCCGGACTATCTGCGGCCCAGCAGCTGCGGAGAATGGGACATCGGGTGACGGTTTATGAAAAGGACCAGAAACCCGGCGGAATTCTGCGTTACGGAATTCCGGAGTTCAAGTTGGAAAAATGGATCATCGACAGACGGATTTCCCTGTTTCAGCAGGAAGGTATCGAATTTGAGACGAACGTGGTGGTCGGAGAAGATATTTCAGCCAGGTACCTCAAGAGGAAACATGACGCGGTACTCCTGGCCCTCGGATGCAGGGAGCCCAGGCCCATCCCGGTGGCGGGCAGTCAGTCCGATGGAGTCCATTATGCCCTGGATTATCTGACAAAAGCGACTGGTCACCTCCACGGTGAGATCGGTGACAGGGAATTGATCAGTGCCAGGGATAAAACAGTATTGGTCCTCGGCGGGGGTGATACGGGTGCCGATTGCGTCGGTACCGCCAACCGCCAGGGGGCGCGAAAAGTATACCAATTCGAAATCCTTCCTAAGCCGGAAGAATGGACAGAACCTTCGAATCCCCAGTGGCCCTATTATCCTCGAATCCAACGTACTTCATCGAGTCATGACGAAGGCTGTGAACGACGGTGGAAGATAAAAACAAAAAAACTCTACGGTATGGGTGTAAAAGTGGAAAAGGGTATCTTTTGTGAACTGTCCTGGAACCAGGATTCCGCAGGGCGCTGGCAGCAGCAGGAAGTCCCCGGCACCGATTTTACCCTTGATATTGATATGGTTCTGATCGCGGCAGGTTTCGTGCATGTTGAGCAATCAAAGCTTCTTAAAGATTTTGATATCAAACTGAACAAATACGGCAATATTGCAGCGGAGTCCGATTTCTCAACCTCTGCGGAGAGTGTGTTCGCCGCCGGAGACGCGGTCAGCGGAGCTTCCCTGGTAGTCAAGGCGATGGACCAGGGACGGCGGGCGGCGGATAAAATCAACGAGTACCTGAGACGAGGCTTGCCATAAGGAAGGGGATGGCGTATCTTTTAGATGCATGAATCACAAAAAACCGCCCCATGACGATGTATCAGATGCCTTCCTCGACAGTATATTCAGCAACTCTCCGGAAGCGATTGTCATGCTCGATCATAAAAACCGGGTCATCCGCACCAACAGGGAGTTCGACCTCCTCTTCGGCTTTTCCGAGAGCGAAATAGTAGGCGAACACATCGACACCCTCATTGCCGGAAAGAAAGAACAGGAGGAAGCCGGCGGGTATTCGAAAATGGCCGAACGGGGTGAGCGCTTCAGTGCCGAGTCTGTACGGCGTCGGAAAGACGGCAGCCCGGTCGATGTTTCCATCATGGGCGCGCCGGTGACGAAGGACGGTGAGGTCATCGGTATCTACGGAATTTACCGTGATATCTCTGAACGCAAGGAGATGGAACGAAAACTGGCGGCCAGCGAAGCGAATTACCGTGAGCTTTTCGAAAACGCACCGATCGGCATTTTCCAGAGCAGCTCCGATGGTCGATTACTCCGGGCCAACAAAGCAACGGCTGATGTTCTGGGATATGCCTCACCTGAAGAGATCTGCAGTTATCTGAATGATCTTTCCAGGCAGCTCTATTACCGGGAGGAGAAGCGGGGCGAATTACTGAGGGATCTGAAAGAGCATGGATTTCTGCAGAATTATGAAATCGAGGCAGTGAAGAAAGATGGAACGATTCTCTGGCTGAATATAAACTGCCGGATATCCCGCCGGCTTGAAGACGGGACCTTCGTCATCGATGGATTCATGAGCGATAAAACCGTCCTGAAACAGGCGGAACAGCAAATCAGGAAATCCCTCGTTGAAAAGGAGGTTCTCCTGCAGGAGGTCCACCACAGGGTAAAGAACAACATGCAGATCGTCTCCAGCCTTCTGAATCTCGAGCTGCTTGGTTCGGAGGATGAGGTAATCAGGGAAATGATCTTTGTGATACAGAAACGAATACAGACCATGGCTCTCGTTCACGAAAAACTATACTCTTCCGAAAATGTCGCATCGGTAGAACTCGGAGATTATATCAGGGATCTCACCATGCAGATTATTGATGTAATGGCCGATGGAGTTGCGATTGAAGCCGATTTTGAGCTGGAAACTATCCACGCGGGGATCGATTTCGCCGTACCCTTTGGCCTGGTGGTGAATGAACTGGTAATGAACGCTTACAAGCACGCCTTTAAGGGAATTACCGAGCCCCGCATCTTTATAAAGCTGGAGAGGGACCGGGACAGGTTGTCTCTTTTTCTCAAGGACAACGGAATCGGCTTACCGGAGGACATGGTATACGAAGAATCAAAGACCCTCGGTATGAAGCTGATTTATTCTCTCGCGGCACAACTCGATGGTTCCGTACAGTTCCGGAATGATCACGGTACCAGATGTCGGGTTGTCTTCTCCTTTCCCTCTCAGTGATTAACCTTTCCGATTTTCTCTTCGATGGATCGGATTTTTCCTTCCAGACGGCCGGATTGGCCGGGCCGGTTGTCGAAATTCGCGCTGCAGTATATCCTGCCGGATTGTCTCTCGAGGATTTCATTCGCTTTCTGCAGAACCTCGAGGGCTTCATCCATCGTATCAGTTTCAATGACTGTTCCCATTGGGGTAAGGAGATGGCAGCTGCATTTTTCCCTTACCATCCGTATCACTTCTCCCACATAGAAACTTACGCTTTCCCCATTGTCGGTTGGGAAAATTGAAAACTCGGTTAATACTGACAAAATTACTCCCCTTTTTTAGTGTTCTCGATCCTGCGGATTTTCGATCAAGAATATCAGCTGAGAAATTTTCCGAATTTCATCTCAAGGAACATGTTAGCTATCTACAGCCGTATCAGTATTTCGATACTCCCCTTCTCGTTGAATAGAATCATTCCCTAAATGGTCTGATAGCAAGATGATTGTCCAAAATTTATCCCCAGGATTGAGGACACTAACAAACTTCCTCACTTCAAGCTTGCCGACAGTCTATAACAGTCCGCCGGCTATCCGGTCCCTCAATTGTGTGCTCAAACCTTTCAACTCTTGTTTTGTCAGCCCTTCTGTGCTTATCGGAGGATGAATGATCAATTCAACCGACCCCGGCCGAATCCGGTCCTGTTCCTCCCGAAGGGTGTATGTATCCTTAATCGTCAAGGGGACAATGGTACTTCCAGCCCGGTATGGGATCTGGAGACTGCCCAGATGAAAATCTCCCACCTTTGGGCCTCTGCTTCGGGTACCCTCCGGGAAAACCACCATGCAATGTCCTGAACGAAGATTTTTAATTGCCACATCAATACCGGTTTTAGCCTTCCTGGGGCTGGAGCGATCGATAAATACACATTTCATCGCTCTCATCCAGCTGCTGAGAAGAGGAACGAAGGCCAATTCTTTTTTTGTAATAAATCCGAGATTTCTCGGTATAACCGCCATTATCAGCGGTATATCGTAGGCACTTTGATGATTGGCAACAAAGACCAGATTCCCGCCTATCGGCAGATTTTCTATCCCGAGAACCGATATTTTTGCGGGGGTTGTAATGAAAACAAATCGTGCCCAGCTGGCAGTCGTCCAAAGGAGATATCTTTCGGAGATTTTTCTCAGACCCAAAAGACGAAAAATCCAGAGCGGTATGATCATTGGAAGAGTGATGATCATAAAAAGCCAGAACTTCAGATAGAAGAAAAGCGAATACAGCATAGGCGTAATTGTACACGTACCAGACAAAATAGCAACCCGCCTGTAGTGTCCTCGATCCTGCGGATATCTCAGGCCCAGGCATAAGCCGGGAGGCCCTCGGCAAACTGCTTCAGGGGTGTTTTTATCGCCCGCAGCCACACCATCCGGTCCCGAATCATGGTCCCCTT
>Ga0272441_10002604_pt1 | contig 36201 bp, 33 predicted proteins | sample SSMProp6N_FD_193582 | JGI IMG/M metagenome (GOLD analysis project Ga0272441, IMG submission 193582) | Marine sediment archaeal communities from Little Sippewissett salt marsh, Falmouth, MA, United States - SSM-Prop-6N | ecosystem: Environmental > Aquatic > Marine > Wetlands > Sediment ...
GGGGTTAGGGGGATGTTATGGCATGGGGCATGGGGCATGGGGCATGGGGTATGGGGTATGGAGTATGGAGTATGGAGTATGGAGACGTAGCACCGCTACGTCTCTATGAAAAAACGTAGAGGCGCAATATTTTGCGCCTCCAATCCGGGAACATCAAAATAGCCTGAAATGTAAATTATTGAATGCACGTGAATAATAATATATAATATGCCCGTGTAGCTATTATTTCTGCGCGGCTGACATAAGTAATTATAACCCGAATTATATACAACTTATAAATAAATGAATAATAATTATCTGATGATGAGTTTTAACATAATACAAATTACCATGAAAAGAACTGTAATCTTATTACTGCTAATTGCTATGATAGCAAATTGCGCTGCACAAGACAAAAATAATGAAGAAGAGGCTATAAAGAAAGTAATACAAGTATCATACGTTGAAGGACTTCAGAACGAAGGTGACCTTCAGAAAATAGAATACGGATTCCACCCTGATTTTAATATGCTGGGAATAGATAAAGGAGATAAAATGTGGAAACTTCCTATTACTGATTGGAAGAAGCGGCAATCAGAAAAAAGAAATAGCGGACAACTTCCGCTTACAGGAGATCAGAAAGTATCAGTAATATTTAAATCAATTGATATTTCAGGTACAGCTGCAGTTGCTAAAATTGAATTCTATATCGGTGAAAATATGACATTCATTGACTACATTTCTTTATATAAGTTCGAAAGTGGCTGGAAAATAGTAAGCAAGATATTTTATAAAACGAAGCAATAGCTGCGTAATTGTGGTTAGGAATAGCAATAGAAAACCGGGCAGATAGTAGATACTATCTTAATTTGAAGCTCTTTTTACAAACGTTTGCATTCAATAATCCCACTTCATAATGAATTGAATTATCTCAGGACTGGTTTTCTTTTTGGTGTAAACTATGCAGGACCATACTTCCGGATTTCGGTCAGGTAGAAGCTGATCCGTCACAGGTTAACTTGACTGCATTTGAGACATTCTTTGAAGAAAAAAGACAAAAGTAGAAATGCAGAATGCTGCATCTGACTTATAGTGAGGAAAAATCATTTTAATAAAAGCAATAGCTTATCCGGCAGATCAAACAACTGACGAATAAAATGAATACCAGGAGAAAAGAAAAACCTTCGGACGCAGCACCGCTGAGTCTTAGAAGATGCAAAACCAGAATCAATAAAAAGGATGTCATTTTTGAAAACTTATCAGATAAACATAGAATCCCGGTAATTGATATTTTCAATTTCTATATTAAGAACGATTTTTCTGCATATCCTGAAAAAAAGCTTATATATGATTACTATGATAACTTTTTAGCTATAGCAAATAAGCATCCCGCATTTGCAATTAAAGTGAAGGACAAAGTTGTCGGATTCTGTTTCCTCAGTTCTTATAATTCATTTTCAAGTTTCAAAGAAACTGCACAGATTACATATTTTATCGACAAAGACTATAAAGGAAAAGGGATTGGGAAAATGGCTTTAAATATTCTGGAAATTGAAGCAAAAAAACGTGGCATAAAAAATATACTGGCAAATATAGCCTCTCTAAATGAAGAAAGCATCGCTTTCCATAATAAGAACGGATTTGTGAAATGTGGGGAATTCAGGGAGATAATAACGAAAAAAAACAGGAAGTTTAATATTGTCTGGATGCAGAAAAAACTAAAATGACACTTATATGGGATTATAAACCTTTTTAAAAAATGAAATACAAAATTGATTTTGAAAAATTGAACTGGAATGTTCCCTTGCAGGGTATAAGGCATAAATACCTCGATCAGGAAGGTATACGTGTGCGCCTTGTGGAATATGACCGTTCCATGCCTCCTCACTGGTGCGAGAGACCTCACTTTGGGATTGTGCTGGAGGGAGAGTTTAAAGTTGAATTCGATCATGAAACACAGCATTATAAGAAAGGAGAAGCACTTTTTCTCCCGGCAGGAAAGGATCACCGCCATATGGGTACATCGGTGACTGATAAGACACTTGTTTTCTTCATCGAGCTGGTAGAATAAGGGGATAAATCTTACTAAAAATCAGTGATGAAATAAGCCTGGATCATTTACATCTTATCTGCTGATAAACCAGTGGTCGATACAATTTACGTCTTAGCGAAATTTATTGCAGGCTATATTATTAATTATTAAAATTAAAAAGAAATTGTCAGGTATATATGTGTCTGGCACTATGATAAAATATTTCTAGTTATTGGGTTTCGTACGTAATTATCAGGCTGGAATTTATTGATAATAATTGTCAGGGAGGTTTGTTTATAATATTAAAGGTTAGAATAGTGAATGCTTCTACTTCAACAGCCTCCCTTTTTATTGGAAGAATACTTAATAGGGATTATTGTTTCATCTCATAACAGGGTTTTTTATTAGTGATTTTGGATTGATAGGGGCTGGCTGTTGTATGTGGCTGGCCCTTTTTTCATGCTACAACTTATATGAGGGCACGACCTAAAGGTCAGGGCGTGTTATGGCATGGGGCAAGGAGCAGGGAGCAAGGAGCAGGGAGCAAGGAGCATGGAGCAGGGAGCAGGGAGCAGGGAGCAGGGAGCAGGGAGTATGGAGTATGGAGTATGGAGCAAGGAGCCCGTCAACATAGTGATAATAGACATAGAGGCAACGAATGGGAAATTAAGTTAAATGAGAACTGGAAATTAGTTAATGAAGGAATGAATTATAAAATTATTAAGGACGAATAAGATGAGGTGTGGGCTAGTGAGATGGTTATGTTCATTATGTCGACCTATATGTTTATTCATAGGCTTATTTTAATATTCAGATATTATTTTTTCGAAGACGAAACAGAATAATTAAAATCAAATCTTTATTAAGGATAATATTAACGGTCATTTATTTAATTATCAACGAAGTTAATAAATGTGACTCGTATAGGCGAAGCTTTATTAATAATTGAAAATTGATAATGGTTGATAAGGATTACAGGTGGTATATCTTGTTTGTAAGGACAAATCATGAATTCAAGGTTCAGAAACATATCGACCGCATTGGTATTACTAATTATCTACCGGTAAGAAAGATACTCAGTCAATGGTCCGACAGAAAAAAATGGATTGACCATCCTATGTTTCCCGGCTATATTTTTATCAGGGTAAGCTGCAGGGAGTTCTTTTCCGCATTAAACCATTTCTCAATAATCTGTTATGTGAGTTTTGGTAATGAACCAGCTGTGATAAATGATGAAATAATTATGGTAATTAGAAGAATTGAATCTAATTATATTGAATGTGTTGATGAAATAGAGTGTTTTTCATGTGCTGATAACATAAAGATAGTATCCGGTCCTCTCAAAGGGATTGAAGGCATTATCTCAAGAATTGACAATAATAATTTTTTTGTCACTGAAATACCCGAAATAAACCATTCAATTAAAATCAGAAATGAAAAAAGAAATGATTATTGCCTGTTGAGCATATATATTATACTAAATTGATTATCCTGGTTTTAGGAGCCTGAGATTATAGAATCCATGAAGAAAATGATCATAAAAGAAAATGGTATTTCAATTGAACTGAATTATTCAGGATTAAGAATCGAAGACAAACGCCACATTGTTGAACTGTGAAGCGAAAGAAAATCCTTTCAAGAGAGTAAGGGGGATAAACGTTGCTCGTTTTTCGCTTTGTCCTCCAAAGCTCTAGCATAGGAGGACTTCTCGTTCCCGGGCCCCTGACTGGCCCATCTAAGCTCTCTGCTCCCTGCTCTCAACACTTACCCGATTTAACATTCTAAATATATATATTTGGGGAATGATAATCGATTCCCATACACACATCGGAACCATCCCATATCCGGTAGGTAAGAACAGGGTTTCAGATCTTCCCGGTGAAGAACTAGTGGATGCAATGCAAAAATATTCCATTGATTTTGCCCTGGTTTCCAGTATTGAAGGGGCAGAATTTGATTGTGAGGGGCAACTGGCACCACCGGAAAAACAAATACCTCAAATGGAGTCGTTCCGCAGGCTGGTTAAATTTGTCCGGCCCCGTGGGGACGACCAACCTGGGCGTCCCGGGTTAAAAGCATTACTCTGGGTAAAACCATATACCGAAAAGGTAACTAAGGATCTTGAAAAATTCATCACTAAAAACAGGCAACACATAGCCGGTCTTAAAATGCACCCTTCATTATCCAACATAAGATTTACGGATGACAGGTTCAAACACTATATTAGACTCGCCGAAAGATATGATTTGCCTGTACAGGTACATACAGAAAATGATGGACTGGCCAATCCGGCTTATGTTTACGAGGTCGCTGTTCAATTCCCATCCGTCAATTTTGTGATGGTCCATATGGGGCTGAATACAGGTAACGATGAAGCAATACATTTCATCAGGTATAATAATAATATTTACGGCGATACGTGTGAAGTAAAAACCGAAAATGTAATAAAAGCCATAAATGAATTCGGCTCCGAGAAGATAATGTTCGGAACTGATGCGATTGTTCATGGGATAGATACTTATGGATGTTATCTAAAACTTATTGATAGTATAAGGAATCAATTAAGCCAGGAAGAAGCAGACAATGTCTTATTCAGAAATTGTCAGAGGCTATACAACCTGCCATCCTGATATTATAAATATTCATCCCCTATGGGGGTTTGTTTATTATACGGTGACTTTATCCCCGGGTAAACAAGGGCTATTTTTATTATAGTCCTCCGGACCATTATACCAGTCACCACCGAGGTGGTGAATAATAATAACCCGGATTCCAATCCGGGGATAAGGTTTCACGCATTTACCTCCCAGCCCCGAGGGGATGAATAATCATAAACACAGTCTCACCTGTGGATTTTGCATATATCACCTAATATGTTATTTTCGGTTAAGAAAAAAACAGTATTCCCCGTTTAAAATCACTATGAAAAAAATTCTTACCATTTCACTGGCACTCATAAGTCTCAACATGACAGCACAAAAAGTGATCACTGCAGGTGGCCTCAGACTTACACTGGACGAAAAACTCCGGATAACCTCCATTTATGGCGACAGGGAATACATGCCGGAAAATATTGAATCATATTTGATAAGGATTAAATTAGGAGAGGAAATATTATTGCCTCAGTCTGCTAAATGGACAGGTGATAAGGTACTTGTTCTCTTTGATCAGGACATTGATATTCTTCTTTCAGTTGAGGGTCTGGATAAATATATCAAGATAGAAATTCTGGAAACAAATGATGATAAACGCATTGATGTATTATTTTATGGTCCTTACTCTACTGTGATTGATGAAATAATTGGCGAGATAGTGGGCGTTATACGTGAGAATGGCTATGCCATCGGCATCCAGAGCCTTAATGCCAAAACAACCGGAGGTAAGTTTATAAATCCTGATGGCAGTGATTCGGCAAGGGGAACAACTGCTACAAAGGAAGACCATGGAAGCAGCCTACAGGCCTATTGCATGAACAGGGATAAGGAAAGGGAATATTCTATCTGGAATAAGCAAATACCTGCCGCTCATATACCGGTTAATCCTGACGGGAAGCTTGAAGGCAGTGCAATTGCATTATTCGGGTGCACTGAAGACGAGGTTTTAAAAGTGATCGAAAAAATAGAACTGGAACAGGGTCTTCCTCATTCCACTATTAATGGTAAATGGTCAAAAATTAGTCCTGAGTCAAATAAGCCTTACCTTATCACTACATTCACAGAAGATAATATTGATGAGATCATTGAGTATACAAAGAAGCTAGGCTATAATGCATTCTATCATGGCCATCCTTTTGCCACATGGGGTCATTTTGAGCTGATCAAAGAGCAGTTCCCCAATGGCTGGGATGGAATGAAAAAATGTGTGGAAAAAGCGAAAAAAGAAGATATAAGAGTAGGCACTCATACACTGACTAGCTTTATTACAACAAATGATCCTTTTATTACCCCTGTTCCTGATGATAACCTGATGGTATTCTGCAGAACAAACCTGGCAAGGGATCTCTCTGAAACGGATATGGAGATTTACATCCTTGATCCTGAAGGATATGATTATAAAAACACTAATCAGGCTCTTATGATAGGAGAGGAGATATTACGATTCTCAGGAGTTTCAGATGATAAACCTTACAGGCTACTGGATTGCAAAAGGGGGCAATACGGGACAAAACCAGCGTCATATCCCGTAGGGACCGAAATAGCAAGGCTTGTTGACCATCCTTATAAGGTGTTTTTCCCAAACTGGGAATTGCAGAAAGAAATGATCAGTAACCTAGCAGACTTTTTTAATTACACCGGCGTTGGTCAGCTTGACTTTGACGGGCATGAAGGAGGGTGGGGGACCGGGGAAGGTGAGTTTGGTATGGATTATTTCAGCGAGCAGCTTCAGAAAGAGGTGAACCACGAACTGCGCAATGGATCCAGTCGTTCAAATCATTATTACTGGCATACAGTATCATATATAAACTGGGGTGAACCATGGTACGGAGGTTTTACCAAAAGCCAGGGCCATTACAGGTACCAGAACCAGGCATTGTTGAAAAGAAATTATATTCCGAACATGCTCGGCTGGTTCATGCTTACGGAATCGACGACATTGCAGGAATTTGAATATATGCTGGCCAGATCAGCCGGGTATGATGCCGGATACGCACTCTACAGCATGCTGGAGAATATGAAGAAAAACCCTGAATTTGATGAAATAGCCGAAGCAATTAATACATGGGAGGAGGCAAGACTGAAGAAGATATTCAATGATATACAGCTTGAGCAATTACAGGATGTAAACAATGAATTCTCCATGAGAAAAATAAGTGAGAATGAATTCGAGCTCCAATATTATGATAAGAAGAAATTTGAGTTGCTGAACCTTCCGGTGCAGCCCGGTCAGCCAAACGATGTGAGTATCGATTTTGATGTGAATGAAGAACAAGCATTTTATATCGTTATTGGTGCCGTTGGCGAATCAGGTTCAATTAGCCGAATAAAAATAGACTTCAACGGATACGAAACATATATATTTGAGGTTGTTCTTGAACCAAACTGGGCTATAACTTACCGGGGTGACGATGCGATTCTAGTATATGATGAGGTGGGCAGGCTGAAAAGCAAGATCCCTTTTGAAAGGAAAGAGTTGATCCTGAAAAAAGGTTCCAATAATATCAGGGTAAGCGCCGATTTTGGCACAGACTCAGATATCAGGCTGCAGGGATATATACGCATGAAAGGAAAAACAGAAGGACTGAATCTGTAAGATACTCAGTTTTTGACCCCTAAACCCCTAAACCCCTCAACGGCAAATACCACTTCTCTCACCTGCAACTCCTGTGCCCCATATGCTTTTCAACATCTGGGGTGTTAATAAAACTTAAATGTTAATCTCGTCTCATATTTAATTATAATTTTAAGCCTCATAATAAAAAATTATCCGTCATTATAGTGATATTTTATTTAAATGAAGACTAAATTGATTAAATTTCTTTTACTTCTTATATTAATACTCCCCTGTACTTTTAGCTCATTTTCACAGAAGATCAATCCACCTGTTTCTTCACAAGAGGTGAAAGAATACCTTGATAGGAAATATGGTGCAGATCAAAAACTGGTAAGCGGAAAGATATATCATCAGGCACCCTACGGTTCAGTGAGTGGTCATCCTTTCTGTTTAAACGATGAATGGCAGGAGGGTGAAGTTACGATGGATGACAGAGTATATAAAAACCTCCTGCTCAAATATGACATAGTAAATAATGAACTTGTCCTGAATACTCTTAACCTGAACAATACTTCCTTACAGATAAGCCTTGAAACAGGTAAGATCTCATCTTTCATGATGAACAAGAAGAAGTTTGTTGTCTATCCCGGGAAAAATAATGAAGAGACACCGGTATTCTGCGAGCTGGTAAGCAGTGGCACTGTTGATTTCTTATTGCTCAGGTCAAAGGAAATGAGGCTAAGCAGCTCGGGAGGAACGGATTTTGAATACAAGGAGTACTACAGTAACTACCTGTACAAAGATGGAGAGCTTATTAGCTTCAGGGGCAGAAGTAGTCTCTTCAGGCTTTTTCCCGACCACAGGAAAGAACTCAGAAAATATATATCGCAACAGGCACTTTTGCTGGGTAAGAAAGATACAGATGACAGGGCTCTGCTTGTTGATTATTGCAACATAATAACAGGCGAACAGGAATGAAAAAGATTGCCGCTATAATAATATTATTTTTACTCTTTGCTAGCCAGCTTTACCCACAGGATAAAAGGCAGAACATTATTTCAGGCAACTTCAATAATATGGCTTTTGAAGAGTTTGCCGACCTTGTAAAGAGAGACTTTGGGATCTACATATATTATAAAAAGGAATGGGTTTCAAGGATCAGGATAGATGCAAAAGGTGATTCCCTTTCAGTGTCATCAATACTGACGGATGCCCTTTCACCGGAGTCTGTCAACTTTGTACAGTTTGCTGAACGACAGTTCTTTCTTACAGGAAAGAGAGAAATAAGGGATGATATGGCATTCTCAGGGGTGGACATTACGAAGGACGACAGTGTTGAGATATCAGTCGCAGAACAGTATTTTAGTAATGTTTCATACGAGAAGGCAATAAAAACAGTAACCATTGGCAATGGTGATCAAGCTGATAATTCTATCACCAGTGTTTTATCAGGAAGGGTAATGTCAAGGACCAGTGGTGAACCCGTGGCTGGTGCCACTCTGGTTATCGAAGGGAGCAACAAGGGAGTGATAACCAACGCAAACGGTGAATATTCACTTCCGGTCGAAAGTGGCTCAACCTTCAATCTTAACGTTTCGTGTATGGGGATGGAGCCTGAAACCTATCTCGTAAATATGAAGAGTTCAGGGATTCTTAATATAGAGTTGATTGAGAAACTAATAGATATACAGGAGGTTATAGTAAGATCAGGGAGGCATGATAATGTGCAGGGAATGCAGATGGGTTTCCAGAAGATAGAGATGAAACAAATAAAGAGCATCCCTGTTGTGCTGGGTGAAAGAGACATACTCAAGATAGCCAATATGATGCCCGGTGTCCAGACGGTGGGTGAAGGATCGGCAGGCTTTAATGTGCGGGGGTCCTCCTCGGACCAGAACCTCTTCCTGATAAACGAGGTACCCGTAATTAATACCGGCCACCTCTTCGGCTTCTTCTCTGCTTTTAACCCTGACATGGTAAGTGACTTCAACCTGTACAAGAGCAATTTCCCGGTTGAGTTTGGTGGCCGTCTTGCATCTGTTTTCGATGTATCCACACGCAAGGGCAACAAGAAAAAGTTCGGCGCCCGCGGAGGAATAAGCCCGGTAACCGGATCCCTTCTCTTTGAAACACCACTGGTTAAAGATAAAGCATCAGTTATCATGGGAGCCAGGTCGACCTATTCGGACTGGATACTCAAACGTATTGATGATCCTGATATCAACAGCAGCAATGCTTCATTCTATGATGTAATGGGATCGATTCACCTGGTTAATGAGAATAACTCATCATGGCAATTATTCGGTTATCACAGCAAGGACCGTTTTACCCTTGCCCGGACAAATGATTATATGTATCAGAATCTGGGTTTTTCAGTTGTTTATGATAAGAATATTCATGATAAATGGAAGATGAAGGTTGCTGCAGTAATGAGTGATTATATTAATTACCATACAAATAAAGAACAACTGTCTGAGGCTTTTGAACATCGGTTTGAGGTGAGATCACAGGAATTGAAAATTAACTTCACCGGATTTCCATGGCTGAAGCACAGGATAGGCTTCGGGCTGGATGGCGAACTCCATAATCTTGACCAGGGAAGCTATGAACCGTATGGACCAGAATCATTGCTGGTCACAAATGATTTCGGAAAGGAGAAAGGACTTGAATATGCTGTTTATGCCTTTGATGAGTACTCCTTGAGTGATAAACTTACTATTTATGGCGGGCTGAGATATAGCTTTTATAACTACTTGGGACCAAATCAAATATACTCCTACAGGGATATGCTTCCCTATGAGGAGGAAAATATTACAGACACCCTGTACTATTCTTCGGGTGAATTTATCAATAGTTACTCCGGACCCGAATATCGCCTGTCCCTGAATTATATGATCAATTCGGACTTGTCATTAAAATTCAGTTATAACAGGATGAGGCAATACCTCTTCATGCTTTCTAATACAGTATCGGTGGCTCCCACTGACAGATGGAAGCTTACTGATCCCTATATCACTCCCCCGGTATCTGATCAGTTAAGCTTTGGTATATACAAGGACATTAACAGATCAGCGCTGGAAACCTCAGCTGAGATATATTATAAGAAGGGAAAGAACATTGTTGAATACAAAGATGGTGCTGACCTTACAAGCAGTCCGTATTTTGAAACCCTCATACTACAGGGAAGGAGCGACTCATATGGTCTGGAGCTTATGATAAGCCGCAATGAGGGGAGACTCACAGGCTGGATAAGTTATACATGGTCGCGGTCGCTGATCACAGTAGACGGACCGGAAGAGTGGAAAAAAATTAACAAAGGCCTTACCTATCCTGCCAACTATGATAAACCACATTCTTTCAACTTTGTAGGTAACATCAGTATATCCAGAAGGATAAGCCTGGCCTCAAATATTGTATATAGCTCTGGAAGACCTATTACATATCCTACAGGAATATCCTATTTCTCTGGGGTGCAGACAGTTAATTATTCATTAAGGAATGAGTACAGGATACCTGATTATTTCAGGGTTGATGTATCGATAAACATAGAAGGCAACCTTAGGAAGGAGAAATTAATTCATGGATCATGGTCATTCTCATTGTATAACCTAACCGGCCGGAAGAATGCATATTCGATATATTTTAAAAACCAAGAAGGAAGGATAAAGGGATATAAGCAGTCGATCTACGGAGTCCCGATCTTTACCGTAAGCTATAACTTCAAACTGGGTAATTATGCGACTGAATAAATTTATACTTCTTAGTGCTTTTGTCATGGTTCTTCCATCATGTATAGAACCGTTCGTGCCCGAGACAGCAAAATATGATAACAGCCTGGCAATTGAAGCATTGTTAACCAATGACTCTGACTTACCTCCGATGGTTAAGATAGAGGGTAATATACCTCTTAAGACCAGTGAGGATGATAGCTATACATCACAGGGCAACCCGGTGGATGGAGCAGAAGTGTTTATAATATGCGACGACGGTAATGAATACCAGCTCACAAACGTTAGCCCGGGAATCTATGAAGCAGTTGATCCCATATTTATTGGAGAAGAAGGTAAATCGTATAAAATAATAATCTATTCTGATGGGGAAATATATGAGTCAGGTTTTGAGAAACTTGTAGCTTCTCCTGAAATTGATAGTATAAGCTATAAGACAGACGAACGAAAAATAACAGATGATGGGATAACAGTAAAAGGATATAATTTCCAGGTAAGCACCCATGATGATTTAACCGGTCCGTCATATTACAGATGGATTTTAGATGCCACCTACTATTATTATCTTTCCTACGAAGCCGACTTTATATACAACCCTCCCTTCGGGAGGCAACCTTATGATAATTCTGATTTGAAGGAATGCTGGGCAACAAAGAACATACCCGGGATTTTTATAGCAGGTACGGAAGGACTTGCAATTAACAGTATCGTGGAGAATCCCCTGCATTTTGAGTCACAATACGGTGATGAACTGACAGCCCGTTACCGGCTCCATGTAAGGCAGCTTAAAATAACATCTGAATGTTATTATTTCTGGAAAGATATGGACAAGATAATTAACCAGACGGGAGGTCTGTATGAAACACAACCCTTCAGGCTTATGGGGAATATAATTTGTTCTTCTGATCCTTCATCCAATGTAACAGGAATATTTGAAGTGGCAGGTGTAAGTGAGGAAGTAAGATATTTTGACAAACCGGATGAATTTCCTGTAACAGGTTATAATTGTACACTTATAGAGGTTGGTACAGAAGAAAATCCCTGGATAGCGATAGATGCCGGGACGATAATTATATATGAGGAAAAGGATAACCGGTATTTTACTTCTGATGCCTTGTGTTTTGACTGCACCTTACGTGGAGGGACAACTGAGAGGCCTCCTTTCTGGGAATTCTAAAAAATCCAAAAGATGATGAACAGGCGCCTAATATTCATACTTACACTTTTATTCATAATTTCCTGTAAAATATACTCGCAGCCTCAGATCCGGGAAACAGTATGGTTGCAACTGGAGAGGGAGCTGTTTCTGCCTGGTGATATAATTATTTTCAGGGCAGAATTGCTGGAGAATGATACGTATAAACACTCGGTACTGAGTAATAGCATTCGACTTGAACTTATAGACTCTCAGGGTAAGAATATTAAACGATTTAACCTGGTCTTAGACGGATCAGAGGTTTCAGGCACCATTGACATTCCTCTGAACCTGAAAACAGGATGGTATTACCTGCGTGGATATACCACCTGGATGCGGAACTTTGGAGAAAAGTATTATACAGTCCGTGCTATAAGGGTCTATAATCCTGAAGATAAGACCTATAAGGCCGGCCGGGCAGGAGGGCGGCTGCACCTCGACATCAGGCCTTTTGTTGAAACGGCAAGCGGTAAACCTGTGTGTTCTGTACATGCCACTGATAGTTACGGGACAGGGATTGAAGCCCATGGTTTCATACTTAGCGGGCCCGTCGATACTGTTCTTTATTTTAAAACCGATAACACCGGCTGGGCATACTCTTATTATAATGCCGGCCATGCTGACCGTTACCAGGCATTTGCTGAAAATTTTCCGAAGGATAGTATCGAATTCAATGTTTTAAACGTAAGAGATAGTGATGGCGATCCTGAAATAAGTCTTACCGAGAGATACGGCTATCTTATCGTCGACATGAATAAGGTCCGGGATAACACGGAATACAGGATACTTATCCACAGGCTCTATTCCTCGTCATGGTATAACAGTGGAAGACCGGTTAATGGTATGCTTTCTTTCCGTGTACCCTTGAATGATATCCCTTCCGGTATTTCCCAGATAACAATACTTGATGAGGAGAATAATGAAATATTCAGGAGACTGTGGTCTGACTATTCAGAGTCGCTTTCATCAATAACTATCGAAGGGAGAGAAGAAAATATTAATATAGGGACTGATGCATTATTTAACTATGTTGCTCCTCTTAATCTTAATATCCTGGTTCATTCACTCACACCGCGGCCAGACATTTATAATTTTTTACCCGGTTTGCCCGGCTGGCCTGCCTTATCAGAGATTCCTTCATCCGATGAAGCCTTCAGAGCATGGCTCGCATCGAACACCTATGCAGAGGGCACTGCTGCTGCTTTTTTCCACGACAGTCTTCAATACCCTGTTCCACCATCATTCAACAATAATAGTGATGAAGGGATAAGGTACTATCCTGATACACGGCCGGGTATCATCAGGGGAAGAATATTTGACAATGAGAATAATCCTCTTGCCCTTAAGAGTATTGCCATTGCTATACTGAATGATAATTTATTCTCGGCAGCCAGGACTGACCAGCAGGGTTTCTTTGCCTTTACCTTCCCGGGGCTCCATGGCAGCAAAGACTACCTTGTAAATTATTACAATGATTATGAACCCACATGGAAGCTGGAGATTGAAGATCCTTTTGACGATATAAAAAGCCTGCCCGAAAGGGGAAGACCTGACTTTTCTGTTGAGGAAATGGAATATCTTAATAAACAGGGGCTCCTACTACAGTTAAATGATATTTATAATGAACATGATTCAACTCTTGTCGAACCTGTTATCGACTCACAACCAGGTGAGCCAATGTTTTACGGGAAGCCTGACTTCAGTATTGAGGTTGATGACTACATCAAGCTGCCCAATTTAAGAGAAGTCTTTCTAGAGGTTGTACCCTTTGTTGCGGTAAGACAGAGAGACGGTCGAAACAGGCTCCTTCTGACAGGAGATAATCTGTTATCTGACAACTTTCCTGCACTTGTATTACTGGATCGGATACCACTGTATGAATATGATGATCTCCTGAACCTCCCTCCTGAGAGGATAACAAGAATAGAGGGTATTAACGATTTCTATATACATGGTAATGTCGTCCTGTCCGGAATAGTCAGTATTTATTCAAAAAATGGAGACTTTGCCGGTTTGAAAATACCCCGGTCTGCGATAATCTCCAGTATACAATTGTCTGATACTGTAACCTATGAAGTACCTGACCGGTATCCTGTACCGGAAAAAGGCTATCCCGTGCTAGAGAATATCCCTCTGTGGAATAAGCTTGAGACATCACAGGGCAACACTGTTACGGTCAAAATGAATGATTACCCGGGCAGACATGCCATTTCCATTTACGGCTTCGACAGCGAAGGCAGGTGGTACAGGGGAGTAAAACTCTTTAATGTGTTCTGAAGAATGCGTGCCGTGCTCAAGAAAGCTATTGAGAGTGGGATGGTAAAGCAGGTAGTATGGAGCATAACGACTCAATCACTCATCACTCTACTCTCATAACTCCAGTTTCAGCCTGTACAGTTCAGCTTCTGCAGCAAGGGTGCCAAAGCTGGCCCAGGTTCCGTGGTCCAATAAGATCTGAAATATCTCTTTTGCGCGGGTGGTGTCTCCGTTATAATAGTACCAGTTACCTATGCCGTAGGCGATGGCATCGTTCATATATTCTACATCCTGGCTTTCGTCTTTAAGTTCATCTTCCGTTAGAATTCCCTTATAGAAGAGCAAAAGATTGTGATAGGCCATGTTCTCAAAAATGTCCATATCGCTGTTAATAAGGTCAAGAACTTTTTCTGCCTCATTTGTATTATTCATCCTCCTGTGAATCATATATACCCAGTTTGCTGCGGCAACGTGCATGTCAGGATTCGTAGAAGCATCGAGGCATTTCTGAAATCCATCAAGCGCTTCCAGCATGTTTCCTTTCAGGTAATGTGCCAGCCCCAGGTGGTACCAGACGTTTGTGTTTAATGATGAGACGGGTGTATTCCGAGCATTGGGTATCCCATCGGGTTCAACTATATCAGGCTTTCCATCAATCAATTCAGCTGCACTGGTCAGGTCTTCAATAGCTTTATCAAATTTCCTGATATTTATAAACCTGTGCCCCCGGTGACGGTACATCCTGGCATCTTTAGGGAATTTTTCTATACCTTCACTGTAGATGTCAATTGCCTTCAGATAATCGCCCAGGTAAGCTGCCCTTCGTCCATACCAGATGATGGCCTCATTATCGTCAGGGTTTTCATTAATCTCCTTCCTTGCCTTAATGAAGTTTGCTATTGTTACGGAATCTTTTTCGCGATCAGGTTGATCGCTTACCAGTTTTTCTCCCAGTAGAGATGTTCCCTGTACAGTGTCAATGCTTACTATGCTGTCATCACCGAAATCACTTTCCCGGAAATTGCTGTTATTGCAATTACATAACAGGACAGTTGTTATCAGGGCAAAACACATTGATAAGGTTTTCATTAAGTAAGGGTTTTAATTTTTTTTGGTAATTCAGTATAAAAATATCTAATTCTGATCATTCTCTTGTGCTATTTTGAACAAAATTAATTATGGTTTATTGTCCTGTCCTGAAACCGCCAGGTGTCAAATAAATGTAGTTCTGGTCTGAGCCAATTAATAATCCGAGCATTGCAAGTATCCTGAATACTCGGGATAATTGTGCTGTGTGGTACATTTATGCAGTAATATACTCTATATTAACTTAAAGTTAACATATCATTAATTGCATAATAAAGGATTAAGGAATAATTTTAGGTTCAGAGTTCATCTCTACGGATAGCTATTATGATTCGAGGGAATGATAATATGAATTAAAACAATAAATACCATGAGCATAAGACTTATTTCTACCGGGCTATCTATGTTTTTTGTATTTGTATGCAGTCTGGGTGCCCAGCAGGATGAATTACTTGTTCCTGAGGGATATTATCTGGGGCAGAAAGTACCGGGAAAAAAGGCAGTACAATTTGCTGCCGGGATCATTAATTACGAAGTACATAATTCACCAACCTTTTCACCCGATGGGAAAGAAATGATTATTGGTGCTATGGAAGATGGGGATAAGTACTATAGAATGATTAGTAATCGCTGGACTCAGCAAACAGATCTTCCATTTAAATTCCACGGGGTATGTAACGGGATATTTTATTCACCTTCAGGTGAAAGAGCGTATTTTTTTATTTGGAAGAAAGGTGAGAATGTTTTCTATGTGAGTAAGAAGGAAGGATCAGGGTGGAGTGAGCTCAAGCCCCTGAGCGATGATATAAATTCGGTAAGATCAAGCTGGCAGTATACAGCAGCAGGAAATGAAAACCTGTATTTCTCAAGTGAGGGTAATATAATGATATCAGAATTCGATGGAAATAATCATTTGAAACCTGTGAATCTCAAACTTGAAGATAATAATAACGTTAAAGGAGTAACACCATATATTGCCCCGGATGAAAGTTATTTGATATATAGTCTTGGATATAAGGAAGATGAAGCGGACCTTTATATAAGTTACAGGTTGAACAATAACAAATGGACAAAGCCAATTGCTCTCGGGCCGGATATTAATATAGATGATAATATGGATTTATGCCCCATGGTATCCCCCGATGGTCAGTATATGTTTTTTATAAGCAGAAGGCCGGGTCCGGATTATGGATTATACTGGGTGGATGCGGGCTTTATTGAATTATTGAGGCCACCTGGAAAACATTGATATAAATAAGTACATTTGAAAAAAATATCAACCTATCATGAAACCACGAAATTGTACTCTCCTTACCATTGTCTGGGTTCTGGCCCTGTCTCAGATTTCCATTACCGTAAACTCACAGGAATCAAATTATCAGACTCCGCAGGATCTCATTGAATACACTTACAGGCTTATGACCTTTGATGCGGGTGATAAACCTGACTGGAGTATCATTAAAGACCTTTTTATTGAGGATGCTGTTATTGTTTTAAGAACAAGTCGAACAGATATGAGTATAATGAACAGGGATGGTTTTATTGAACTGTGGTTACGGGATTATGATGCCGGTCTCAAAGAAACAGGAATTACTGAAGAGAAGATTGTTGACAGGTATGAAGTAATGGGAGATATGGCAATTTCTTATGTCATATATTCTGTAACAATACCTGATAAGGACTATCCACCACAATATGGCATTGATTGCTTTCATTTGTTGAAGCAAAATGACAGGTGGTATATAACATCTATTGTCAATGAGGTTTTGCGGCCTGGCGTTGATCCTCCACAGTCAATGATGGAGGAATTCTCAAAATACCTGGGTCGTTGAGATTTTTTAATTGTTAATGATTAATTATTATCTGGGCTTAGAGGTTCATTACTTCTTTCTCCTTTCACACTTTCAAACTCTCTAACTTTCTAACTTGTAACTGCCACAGTCCATTATTAGTAAATAAATACTCCTCTATGCCTTTCCAGGACATGCAGCTCATAGACCTAATTTTCAACTCGCAGAAAAAAGTTGCTTAGATCAATATAATCAATGAATATTTGTTTTTAAGCATGGGAAATATTGTTTTTGGACAGTAATTTGTAAACTGGTTGGTTTCTTCTATCCTGTTTGAGTTTTAGGTTCATTTCCCATGCTTATGCTATGGAATAACCTTGAATTATTGAAATTCATAAAGAGCCTTAGAAAAGCTGGGAAATCAATAACCTGATAGGATGTCTTATCTGTCGAAAGAATAACAGAAATTCTGTTGCTTATGTATCTATGGGTTATATGCCAAATCAGGATTATTATATCGATTGATTTATTACAGGATATCATGCCCTCGCTTATTAAGGTTTCAATTTGATCCTGACAGGATGAAAATATCCGGTATTTTTCGCCCCCTATAATTTCATAAAGCCGATTATCGTGTATTTCGATTGAACACAGTTTTGTATAAAGTTTATAGGTGTCCTCAAACTCAAGGCAGAATTTTATGTATGCTGATATTAAATATTTAAGCTTTACCAGTGGATTCAATGATACATCGTCCAGAATAATCTGAAATCGTCTGGTAATCTCAATCTGATTTCTTCGTATTATAGCAGTGAGCAAGCTATCCTTATCCTTATAATAGCGGTATATAGTTGTTGGAGAGTATTCAATTTTATTTGCAATCTTCCTCATTGATAGGTTATCTATACCTTTGCTTGCCAGGATCCTTTCGGAGCCAACAATATTTTTGACCTCAATGCCTCTCTTTCTCTTTCTCTTTCTCTTTCTCTTTCTCTTTCTCTTTCTCTTTCTCTTTCTCTTTCTCTTCTGTCTTTAATAGTCATAATATAAAGTAAAGTAAACGTAGTTATATAAAATAACACTGTTAACTAAAAGACGACAATGATTATCAAATTATGCCTGGTAATAATTTAAATAGGAGCCAGACAGAGCAGAGGTCTTGCACCGGAGATTGCTCATCTGCTACAGCAGCTTCGCGATCTCCTGAGGGGGGAACTAAACGAAACAGAAGACCCTGGTGCGAAGCACCTGGAATTAGAGATTGCCTCGCTATGCTCGGCGATCTCTTGCGGGGAGTGACTAAAAGCAAAAAGCCTTACGAGATTAGTACGAGATTGCCTCGCTATGCTCGGCGATCTCTTGCTGGAGGTAACTAAAAGTAAAAAGCCTGTCGAGATTAATACGAGATTGCCTCGCTTTGCTCGGCGATCTCTTCGGGAGGTAACTAAAAGCAAAAAGCCTGTAATTCGCTTCGCTCATTAGCGGGCTTTATTTTTAAGTCACTTACAAAAACAAGTTTTTGACGCTCCTTAAAAACAAAGCCCGACACTTTCGTGTCAGGGCTTTTTGCTTTTGTCGCAGTCTGGTAAATGATATTCGAACCTTCTACGAGCAGTAAGCCTATAAGTAGCAGGAACCAAAGGGTAACCTATACGATTTTTTGCGCTAAAAAGGAATTGCAGGGGTGTAATAAGCCTTAATATGGGCTTAAAGCCTACAGATTTGGGTAGCGCCCATAATTTAAGACCAGGATTACGACCCGCATTTAGCATAGTATATAATAATTTTGATATGAGCTAAGAAGATATTTTTTTGCGCGGGGGCCAAAAGAAACTTGGATATGGGAACATTGCTCTTTTCAAAAAGTTAGTGCCCTTCAGGGCGTGCTTTTTGAAAAGGGCAATTACCTGGTATTTTACTATTAAAACAATACAGAAATGCTATATTTATGTTTGTGTTAGCTGCAAGTATTCAACAATGAAGAACCTAGAAAGATTTAATCAATATCTTTGATGACACACTTTTGTGGACACTCTCCATAAAAGACGTTAACCTAATAAGGTTTATGGAATATCAACTCTTTTGTTATTATTGCTGCCCATTTTTGCACGCTCTTCTTTTCATTAGTTGCATGAATGTTTGCATATTCCAATACTTTTAACCTTGCAGACTTATCCAATAATTCAATCATTCTTGACAGACTTTCAAATATTCTTGTAATTCTGTTACTGTGACTATCGAATGACTCAATTAAATACGGGTAACTATTCCTGCAATCCTCTTCTGAAACAGCTCCCATATATCCTAAATATGTAATCGCCCTGTCATTTAATACAGTACCATGACTCTTATCAAGGTATTTAACAGCATCAAAAAAGAAATCACGAGAAATATCAGGAACCAAGTGTGCACATAAACCTGCAATATGAAGAACCATCCATCTTGTTTGCGATTCAGGATAATTCATACACACAACCAATTCTGACAGATGATCAGATATTAGTGCTGGTTTTTCTTCTGCAACCTTTTCAATGATTTTTGCAGCCCCACTTCTTACATTTTTATCTTCGAAATGAATTAATTCCAATGCATCTGTAAGAATGTCCAATCTGCCATTTAGGACATCTTTTGCCAGTTCTTTGCCAAGAGCAGAGGAAACTGTCCCTTTGTTTTCTTTTAGTTGGTTGAGTAAGATCATTTTGGAATTGTAGTTTATTTATTTGACTTTTTAGGAGTATATATTTTTATTTCTTAGCCATCAATAAATTAATGAATTATCCTGAAAATATCATATCAGGCAATTATCTCTACCTACGCATCAGATTGAAATATCTGATTGAAGAAAAACCTATAAGTAAAAAATAGAAACACCAAAAAAGTAAAATTGCTTTACCTATCCATACTTCACCTTTCATCTCATTATGAAATAAATTTAGGATTGGTGACAAGAAAGAACTCACAAAGAAAATACCATGGATAAACAAAAGCCATTTTAGTAATCTGTCTGTATTAGATTTTACTTTGATAGTAAATCCTGCGAAGAAAGTGGATAATGCCATAATTCCATAACCCAGTAAGTCATAATTAAATAATAAGCCAAATCTCTTGTAATCCAGTATCTGTAAAGCATGTTCATCCAGATTGTGAAATCTGATGGTAGTGACCTGAGCATAATATACCGCAAGGATCAATACCAAATAAGCTGATGCAAAAGCCACTGAGATAAGACCTGGGACTTTAACATCTGGATTGCTGTAATGGTAAAAAGAACACATCATTGGAACAAAACTGAAAGCAATAAACATCGAGGCAATATAACTACCATAATTATTCTCAAGTATCATGCAGACAGCAAATGACATCACAGAAACTGAATTGATAATTGCACTCCAGATGCCTGATTTAATATTCATAATGCTTTTTGTTTAATCATTCCGATGCCACTCAGAATTAGTCTCAACACCCTTCTTCCACCGAAAATCACACTTCTGATCACCTGAAGCAATTGTCATTGTTCGAAAGAATCCCGTATTCATTGCTTTTTGTTGTATGAAGTCAAAGTGACATAAGTATGGAGTTATTTCACTCGCATCCTGAATATCAAAGAACTTACATATTCCGCACTCATAATAATCTACACCAAAATCAAATTCAGATCCATCCCCTTTAATAAATACGGACACCCACTTACCATCGTATGGATTATTCAGTGATTTTTTCGCTGTAATTCTTAATCTTTGTCTCCCAAAGGGTGAATGTACTTGCATACCAAACATTCTTCGGATAATTATTGGATATTGTGAAACTCGCAATTCTTCAGTTTTGATAATTACCTATCCAATCATATCTGTATTATACCTTTTTCGCTTTAGAACTTTATATACCGCCAACAATACTGTACAATAGATGAGGTCTTTGGTATATCGATCCGAGTTTCCTCCAATATATGGTATCTCAGGAATTAGTGATTCAAATTCCTGTTTGCTCTTGTTTACTATTTCATCAATATCTTGATCTTTGATATAAAACTTTAATGCATTTCGGAATCTATCTGAGTTCCTGTCGAATCTTAATAGAAGTTTCTTGCCTGCTGAGATATAGTAATTATTATTCATAGATTATGTACATTAAAATGAATGTTCTCAGACACATTTTAACAATATGTATTATTTGTCAGATTAGTAATAGTAATGCCGGTAATCAAAATGAGGGATCAAACAATTTCTCAATCACTCTATGAAAGATAAATCATTCCAAAATTCTATTGAAAAAGAATCTACGAATTGCTCAGATAAATATACTGACATTAAAAAAAACTCTATTAGGCAAAAAGATATTGTGATAGCAGACGCCTTCATACTCTAATTAACATAATAACTAGTTAATATATAGCTTATTAACATCAGGCGAGATGTGTTTTTGTTTTACGATTATAGAGACATCCTGAACATTCATAGAATTCCCTTCCATGAGATGAATAATTGTTTCAACTTCGTTCTGTATTATTAGGCTTTTTCAGTTCTCAAATTATTGAAATACAACAGCCAGAATATAAATACTCTTCCCAAATAATGAATATACATTTGACTTTCTTATTGTTTGTTACGATAGATTTAATGGAAATAATAATCAAAATAAAATCTCTCAAACTATGGAATTCCATACAATAAAAAGAGCTTTGGTTGTTTGTTCCCAAAACTCATTACAAACTATTTCATTAATTTTTAGAAGACTATACGGAAACTGGAAAGAAAATCTAGTTTCTATAGTTGGCCTGTCGCTTGGCATGTTGGTGACTATACTATCAGTAACGTATATCATTTTTGAAAACTCGTATGATACTTACCATTCAAATTCAGACAAAATAGTTGCAGTTTATACCCGACATCAGATGTCGAATGGTGAATCAGCTACCTCCTTTTCTGCTGAATCTGGTTTAAAATATTACTGTGACAGAAGCATACCCCAGGTTAGATCATCCTGCAGAATTAAAGGACTAACTTCTGATATTAAGTATAACAATACCACATTTAATCAAATTTCTGGTTATCATACCGATTCAGAAATGTTTTACCTTTTTGATTTTAGAACAAGTTCAGGGAATACAAACGCTTTTGAAATACCTGATAAAACAGTAATAACCAGAGCCCTTGCAGAAAAGCTTTTTGGGAATGATAATGGTATAGGTCAGGTAATTGAAATAAGTGATAAACTTTACACTGTTGTAGCGATCATTAATAATATTCCAAGGAATTCAAATCTTAAGTTTGATTATCTGATCCCATTTCCACCTGAAAGTGCTCAAGACGCAGTTAATAAACAAGATGATATCATTCTCTATTTATTAACAAATAACGAGGCTGATGATTCAGATAGTAACCTTAATGAATCAATAAATAATTACTTTTCTTTAACTGGAAGGGAAGGTATAAGTTCTGAGCTTGTACCTCTTCAGAAGCTCCACCTTTATTCTAATTCACAATTTGGCGAAACTTCAGGAAAAAGCTTCCTTATCTTTATTTCAGTCTCTTTTCTTATTCTTTTTACTTCAATTGTTAATTATATAAATATATACTATGCAAGAAGTGAGAACAGAGTTCGCGAGATAGGGATAAGGAAAGTTAATGGTGCTTCCCGGATATCAATTATCCGATTGATAGTAGGAGAATCAATTACAATAATTATACTGGCCTCAATATTAGGTTCGATCCTATCAGAGATTCTCCTGGAGAAATTCCAGGAAATAATTTCTATACCGGTAAGTAAGTTTGGGCCTGGTCTTTATAGGATACAGATATCAATTGTAGTTATTACTTTATTACTTGGCTTATTGGTGGGTATCCTGTGTTCTTTCAAGCATTCAGGTATTAAACCGGTTGCTTTGATAAAAGGTAGTTTTTCACTTAGGAATAACAGTAATATTCGAAAAGTACTAATTGGGTTACAATATTCTATATCAGGAGGCTTGATCACCCTTATAATAATATTTTCCTTGCAATTATTGCACCTTAAAAACGCTGAAATGGGGTTTGAACCTGATAACAGATTGCTCGTTGATCTGTCTCCGGCATTAAGGAACAGGTATGAGATTGTTAAAGACGAAATATTGAAAATATCTGGTATTGAGAAAGCTTCAGGAAGATTAGGTGGATTTGGGAGAGTTGATATAGCAATGTCTGTTATTAAGGATGATCCGATACCGGAAAACCAATTTTTTGTACTGGGATATGTTATTGAAAATGATTTCTTTGATACATATGGTATTAACATCATTGATGGTAAGGGTTTTCGTGATTTAAGTGGCCGGGATTCAAGCAAGGTTATTATTGACAGGTATACTGCCGATGCCTTAAACCTTGAGAAACCCGTTGGCCAGAAACTTAAAGCAATGGGAATGGAGGTTGAAGTGATCGGACTTGTTGAAAATGCAGATTTTGTTGCACTTAACAGTCAAAGGAGGCCACGATTTTACACCCAGTATACAGAAGGATGTTCTGAACTAACAATAAAATATGCGAACAATATAACTGATATTAGACCTATATTGGAGAATGTAGAAAGCAAACTAATTGGTTTAGATCCGGATCTAAAGTTCAAATACAGGATGCTTGATGAAGCAATCTGGGAATTATATGGTGAAGAATGGGGTTTATATAAAATTATATTAATATGTGGGGCCTTGGCAATAATCTTGTCACTTACAGGTGGATATTCTATGGCGGCATTTTTTGCAGAAAGAAGAATTAAGCAAAACAATATCAGAAGAGTTATGGGTGCAACTGCAGCACAAATCACGAAAAATACTGTGTTTGAATTATGTTTGCCTGTAATAGTAGGCATATTAGTATCCTGGCCTGTAGTAAGGATAGTCGCAGCCAGGTGGATGGAAAACTTCATAGATATCATACACCCCGGTTTTCGCCCTTATCTTCTCTCACTGGCATCAATACTGTGTTTAACATTACTTACAGTTTATTCTGTTAGCCGCAGAGCTGCACTAAGGAATCCAGCTGATGTTCTAAGACAGGTACAGTGAGTCTGCTGAACAGATCCTAATCTAATAAGATAAAAACATGAAAATATATTCCAGCCTAATAAGATCTTCATTATTATTTTTTCTTTCCCTTTGTACTGGTGTGCTCCTTCATTGTATAGTTCATGAACTTGGCCATGCAATTGCAATCTGGATCCAGGGTGGTAGTATGACCGGCTTCTATTTTCATCCCTTTAATGGTGGACTAAATTCAAGCACATATGTAGATAACCATTCATTGCTATACGCCGGTGGAGCATTTATTGGATTACCCTTAACCATTATATTTATGCTGATTGCGCTGCGATACAGGTCACCGGTAATGTTTCCATTTATCGTAACAGGCTCTTATGGTTTTTTGCACACAGGAATATGGATGATTAGATCCTTAGTTAACCCAGAGATTGCAACTGACTATACATATATGATTGAATTAGGTAGCTCTGAGTTGCTAATGGTTGTTCTTGGTGTTTCCTTTATCCTGTTTGGTATTATATCACGAGTATTCTTCCTTCCTCTTGCAGGTATAGACGTTTCAGTTGTTTTAAAATACAGATTATTAATATATACTATTGGAATAATTCCTTGGTATGTTTTACATAGCTTATACAATATTGTTTTCTTCAAATCAGGTTTCACGATTTTTTTGATTCTAATTATTCCTGAATTTATATACATCATCATAGAAACTACCTTATCAGTACCACTACAGAAAAGAATCAGAGTATTTCAGAGCATTCGGGCGAAAGAGATATCTATATGTCATTTTATTATAATTATCTTTATTATCTTACTACTATATACCTCTGTTTTTATTGTTAACTCTGAATTCGGGGTGAAGTGAGACAAATTCACTTAGTAGAATTAATTGCATGATACATCTATAATAAGTATGTATACATAGAATTTAGCCATCAGCCTTTTGACTTACAGTACATTCTATTGTAAATTGCATGTAATTCTATACATATGAAGAAACAAACCGAAATACTGATACATATTGGATTATGGATATCAGTAACAATGCTTTCTTTCATTCATGTAATTGATGAAAGACCGGATGAATTACTCAGATATAGTCTTTTACAGATACTGGGATGGGTATATAGTATACCAATATTCTATTTCGCATATTCAGTTTTGATTCCAAATATCTTAGCAAAGAAAAGGATTTGGTTCTTCGTACTATTGTGCACTGCGAGTATATTTTTATCAGCACTTCTGATAGCTGCAATAGATAATCCACTTAGGAGAGTTATCGGTGTACCTGTTATGGAATTCACTTTTTATAAATTTCTTTTAAATGGTTTGATATCATCATCCTTGGTAGTATTATTCGCCTCGGTATTCAGGTTCACTATTGACTGGTTCAAGAATCAAAAGGTTCAGTTGGAATTGATAAACAAAAATCAGGCAAGTGAGCTTGCACTTATGAAATCTCAGATTAATCCACATTTTCTCTTTAATACCTTAAATAACATCTACAGCCTGGTAAACAAGCATGACGACAAAGCTTTGGATGCTATGGGAAAACTATCTGATATTATGAGATATCTTATATATGATGCCCAATCAGATAAAGTGACAGTGAATAAGGAGATTGAATACCTGGAAAGTTATATTGAACTTCAAAGACTAAGGCATAGAGACCCCGGACTGGTTGAATATAAGCTTACAGGTAACGCTGATGGACTGATGATTGCCCCTATGCTGCTTATACCATTTGTTGAGAATGCTTTTAAACACGGCGACAGGAAAGCCACCAGACCAAATATCATTATTAGCCTTAAGATTACGAGTAAGGTTCTATATTTCAAAGTTACTAATTTCATTCCTAGACAGTCGATAGAAAAAGATCAATCTGGAGGAATCGGACTTTCAAATATTATGAAAAGGCTCGAAATATTATATAAGGGAAAACACAAGCTAGAAATAAATAGCAATAATAACATATACGAATCTATTCTGGAAATAGACCTTGAAAAATGAAAATCTCATGTATAGCAATTGACGACGAGCCTCTTGCACTTGATCTGATCAAGGATTATTCTAATCGGGTTCCGTTTCTCAACCTTGAGAAGGTATTTGAGAATGGTATTGACGCACTTGATTGGTTACATCATAATACTACAGAGCTAATATTCCTGGACATAATGATGCCTGAGATTACCGGTATACAATTTATCGAAACATTATACAATAAGCCTCTTGTGATTTTTACTACTGCATATGAAGATTATGCATTGAAAGGCTTCGAGCTGGATGCTATTGATTATTTATTGAAGCCTATTACATTCGACAGGTTTCTGAAATCTACTTTAAAAGTCAGGGAAAAGATCTTTCAGTCAAAGAAGATGGAATCTGGTGAGACTAAAACCCCTGAAGAGAAAACATCCGAGGAAGAATATATTTTCATCAGATCTGATGGCCATCTTGTAAGAATAGACTTTGAAAGTATCTTGTTTATTGAAGGGATGAGTGATTACCTGAGAATACATACGGATCATGGCAAATACATGACTTTGATGAATTTCCAAAACATGCTGAGCATTTTGCCCTCCAAAAGATTCATTCGGGTTCACAGGTCATACATTGTAAATATTAAACAAATCGACACTATAGAAAGCAAACACATAATTCTTAAAGGCAATAATATACCTATTAGCAGAAACTATAGAAGTTCATTACTGGATTATTTGGATAATGGGAACATGATTGTTAAAAACAAACCGGAAACAGATGAATAAAACTATAACCAGAATATGAGGTATTTTGCATTTGCAGTATTACTAACAATAATAAGCTGTAGCTTCTCGTATTGTCAGGAGAATCCATTTGAAGTAATAGAGGCTATTGAGATAAAGGAAGGTATGAAAGTATGCGAAGTTGGTGCAGGAGACGGATTTTACTCCTTTCTTTTTTCGGAAGTGGTTGGAATTAATGGACATGTATTCGTTAATGAAATTAATCGGAAACTGTTGAAAGGTATTGATGAACGAATCAGTAAGGAAAATATTCCTAATATGTCTACAATCCTGGGTAGAAGCAAAGATCCTTGTTTGCCAAATGACTCCGTAGACCTGGTATTCTTACGACATGTTTTACACTGCATGAAAAAGCCAGAAAAGTGGATGAACAAGACCGGAGATTATTTGCCAAATGGCAGCCGCATGGTGATAATTGATGGAGATCCTGATATCACAGGTTATGGAAACAACTATCTGATCAGGAAAGAAACAGTTTTAAAGATGGCTGAAGAATCCGGATTTATACTGGAAAAACTTGAAACATTCCTTCTGCCTGAGGATTACATTTACATTTTTAGAAAACTGTGAAATCTGTTTTTTGTAATAGTTTGGACAATAGTATAACCAGGATATTAATACTGGTGTTTCTGAATACCTCTATTGTAAGCCCTCAGCCATTTACTTTCGACAAACATATTATTGATACAACTGTGAATGGATGTGCAGGGATTTATTCCGGAGATATTGATATGGATGGTGATATTGATATTGCTGCTACATCTATAAAAGGGAATAGGGTAATTCTCTGGTTGAACAAAATAAGTATGAATGGTACCTGGAAGAAAATTGATGTAGATACATCATTCATTTTACCTATCTATATATACATGTCAGATATCAATGATGACAGTAAAACTGATATCGTTGCTGGTTCGGGTGAAGGTGTCCTTGCCTGGTGGGAACAAGTAAAAGTTGATTGTTCTGTTTGGACAAAACATATTATTGATACCGGGTACTACTCAGCGCATGGAGTTGTTGCATCCGATATTAATAATGATTCCCATACTGACATTATTGCAACATCAGCAGTCAATCATTCCATTGCCTGGTGGGAAAATAGTGGAGGTTCTGATCCCGAATGGACTAAACATATTATTTGTGATGATTTTCATGTATGTCAGTCATGTTATGTAGTAGATATTGATAATGATTCTGACATGGATGTTATTGGTGCTGCATCAGGGGATAATGAAATATCAATATGGTTTAATATTGATGGAAAAGCCGGACAATGGAGAAAGAAAGTAATATCAGATTCATTTGAGATGGCACACTGGGTAAGTGCCAGTGATATAGATGTTGATGGTAATATCGATATACTTGGTGCAGCATGTGCCGGTTGTGAAATAGCCTGGTGGAAAAATCCAGGAAATGCTGATAAAAAATGGTTGAAACATAGCATCGGTAAAAATCTTGATTGTGCCTTAACCGTTGAAGCAGCAGATATTAACAATGATAATTGCATTGACGTAATTTCAACGGCATGGATGTCTGACGAACTTGCAGTTTGGGAACAAGTATGGGACACAACCCAAATCTGGATTAAACATGCCATTGATACAAGTATAAACGGGGCCTGGCCACTTCATACGAATGACCTGGATAATGACGGGGATATAGATATCATAGCCAGCGGTGATATATTAAACAGAAAAGATAGTAACCCGTCGATATATTGGTGGGAAAATAAGTTAACTAATTCAACAGAAAAGAGAAGTCATAGTAGCTTTTGGGTGTATCCAATTGTTTTAGTTCTGATACTAGTTCTGTTGCATTTTATTCGCAAGCGAATTCAGGAGTAACACCTATAATTACAATCCAAAATAGACGATAATGAGAGCTTTTAAGTTCTACCTGTTTATTGCTTCGATAGTGTTTATACTTATTGGTTGTTCCAATAACACAATCATAGAATTACCTTTGACAAGTATATCAGGATATGGTCCTTTTAATACCGCTTTTGCTGTATTGCAGCCTTATTCTGAAGAGGAAAGCAATCCATGGAAAAAAACATATCTTAAGGTAAATGGTGTACCATTAGATCTGACGGATTTAATATTTGGTGACATTGATATTGATATTTATCAGGATGTCTATCAAAACTATCTAAGCGGAAACATATCCAGGGAAATGTATTATTCTATACAAAAATCTTGGGATTGGGAACCGGATACATTTAATCTGTCAAAAGAACCAGTAAAATGTAAAATCGCATTTGCTTTTGGGAAAGACTCTACTGGAACGGGAATCCTTATTGTCGACACGAATAATAATCTGGACTTAAGTGATGAAGAACCATTCATACCTATAGATTTAAATTCAATTACAAATATTGATAAGGATTCAATTGTGTTTGAATACTCTGTGAGAGTTTTATTTGAAACCAGTCACAACAATAAAAAAGTTGTTGATAGCACACTGATTTTCATAGCATATATGAAGAGATCTAATATGCTTATGTATAACTTCCCACAATATTCGACTGCAGAATTTGAGGGAGAGCAGATTGCAGTCTGTTCTGACAATTTTACCAATTTGATTTTTGACAATCCAATTATTGCATTAGGCAGTGATTTAGATAAAATTGAGAATAGGAAATTGTTGAAGAAGAACGAATATCTTGAAGTACATGGAGAAATTTATAGAATTATTGGTGTAAACAGGTTTAGAAAATCACTTATGCTTGAGCAGACTGAATTACCAAAACATGAGCTATATTCGACTCAGGTAGGATATAAGCCCTATCCTTTTGGAGGTTCAGATTTCATAAGGAATTCACGGCTTTTATTAGAAGACTTTGAAGGCAAATATGTATATCTGGATTTTTGGGGTCACTTTTGCAAACCTTGCATACAGGAACTTCCACGTGTCACAGAATTATACAATAAAGTTGATACTACTAAGATCGAGTTTATTGGCATTGCCTGCGATACTCCACCCAATGTTCTGGAGGAACTAATAAACGACCTTTCTGTTACCTGGCCGCAAATAGTTTCAGATCATTCAAACAATATCAAAGAAAAATACGGCATCAACAGTTTTCCAACAACTTTCCTGCTAAATCCTGAGGGTATAATAATTGAAAAAGGTCTCAGGGGTAAGGCACTGGAAAAAAGAGTTTTAGAAATATTAGAACTCAACGGAAAGGAACCAGACGATTATATGAATTAATATTAAAGTTAAGAATGAAGGTTGGAATTATTTAGCCTACATAGAATTATTTAAAATCTGTAACAGACTAACCCTAATCAAAATGATATTTATTTCAAAGATCGGGTTAAGACATATGATATTATTATTTGTATGGACCGTTATTTTGCCGGATACTTATTGCCAGCCTTTGACCAAAAGTGAGATCTTAGAAGAATTAGAGATCATATTTACGTCGCTTAAAGAACTTCATCCAGGTATAGCAGTATATAGGGATATTGAACAAGTTGAACAGGAATATGAACGTATCAGGCATTGTATTGCTTCTGAAGACACAATTGTCAGATCTGATTATTATAACACATACAGTGAATTATGCGGATTTATTAACTGTGGACATATGGTGGTTTATGACCCTGAAGAAAGGCTGAGACATTCGATGCAAGGAGAAAAGAACCCGATGAAGTATGAAATAAATACTTTTGGTATGAGCAAATTAGTCATCCCTACATTTTACACTGTTAGATTAAAGAAGGATGGTATTCATTATAAACGATATTTAAGATCGTTTTTCAAAAAAGTTTATATGAGCAACTGCCAGGAAGTAGTTGTTGATATCAGAGGTAACAAAGGGGGGAGTGTTCATATGGCTGCATATCTTGCTTCTTTCGTGGTTGACACTAGCTTTACAATGTTTGCAGCAATATGCCGGGCAAAGTCTGATGCGATATTTCTGGGTGAAGAAACATCAGGAAAATGTATAGGAAGTGGTCTAAGTCCGTTAAAATTGACTCTGCCATACAGCAATTTGATCGTATATATCCCAATGGCATATATATATCTATCGACAAATAACCTAGCAAATGATCAGCTTTTCAGAGGAGTAATTCCTGATAATGTATCAGAAATTAATTCATTTTATAAAGCGGGACACTTTGACGAATGAAATATAGCTTAACACCATTAACTATCTTATTTGTATCTCTTAGAAATTCTATCTTCCAGGGATTCTTGGTGCAGTAAAAAATATCTTTGCCAATAGGATAAAGTTCATTAATAGAATAATCATCAAGAAATAGTGTTTCTCTTTCAATATACATGGTTACGAAAAACCCATCAGGGGCACCCTTCCAGGTATAATTTCCAACATAATCATTTAAATCCATATCAATCTGAAGAGCTTCTGGTCTGCCTTTATCATAATCCATAGGCTTTTTACCAGCATTATCCACAGCATGCACGGATATCCCTTTTTCTAGAAGCACTTTGTATAGGCTTCTGTGTCCACATATTGCTGCCAGATGTAAAGCATTCCAACCTTCATTAGTATGCTCATTAGTATCTGCTCCATTATCAAGTAAGAATCTTATGATTTCTTCATTCCCACTCTGAACGGCCCGGAGCATAGGGGTATAACCACCAAATACATCTTTTACAGTAAGACACATGCTCCCTCCGGAATTCAATAACAAAGCAGCCATGTCGGGCCGGTCATGTTGGCAAATAGCATGAAGTACAGTTGAATTTGTATTTGTTATTACTGATACATCTGCACCTTCCTCAATTAAGTATCTAAAAGCATCCCAATGAGAATAAATCGCTGAGATACTCAAAGGTGTATGGCCAATTTTATCGCGCACATTAATCGATTCAGGACTTTTTCTAAGAATCTGCCTGATCTTTTTTAGATCCCCTGTTTTTGCAGCTGTAATAATCTCATCATCTGTTTTATCGTTTGTTCCATTATTTTGGAGACAGTCATATAGACCAGTAATAAGAGCTGCTATCTGTTCCATAACCTCAGTATTTTCAATCACTGAAGCATTAGTTAACACAGCAATACTTATTCCCTTTTCTGGAAAATAAGCAAGCTCTCCAGAATGCGTAAAACCACCTGTATGCCCGTATGCGATATGCCCATTTATTTTTCTCCTGATAAATCCCAGATAGTAATCATTCTCGGATTCTTTATTATTAATTATAGTCCTGATGTGATTTTGACATAAGACATCAGAATTAAATATCTTGTAGCCCCACTTTGCCAGATCTGTAACATCACATATTATCCCTCCTCCGGACCATACAGTACTATTTAGTACAGCTATTGAGGAATGATCAGTAATATCATCAAGAAATCCGTTGTGATTAATATCATACCAATAATGAGCCAATCTGCTGAAATCTATCTGTTCATCAGGGAATAGATAAGAGCTTCGTAAGTCGCAGGTTTCAAATATCCTATGTCTGACAACATCCTTAAATGGTGTATTTTCAATCTTTTCAATAATCAGGCCAAGCAGGATATAGTTAGCATTTGAATAAATCCACCCTTTCCCAGGATTAAAATAAGGCTCCAATAAAAATGTGTCAAGCACTTCTGTAGGTGACCATATCCTCATCTTTGCAGGATTCATTACATAATCCAGATACTTTGGATTTTGTAGTGGATCAAATAATCCACTTGTATGATTTAATAGCTGAATAATTGTTATGGAGTCATCTATGTTTTCTTTACTGCCCAGGATACTACTGATTTTTGTGTCAAATGATAGCTTCTTTTCTTCAATTAATTGTAGAGTCAAAACAGATGTAAAGGTTTTCGTTATACTGGCAATGCCAAATAGCATACCTGGATTGATTTCTTTATTATCAGAGGATATTCCTGAGGCACCTCTCCAACAAACACTCCCATCCATATAAATTGCAGCAGCTATTCCGGGTATTTCATTGTTTATTGAACTGTCAATTATGGTCTGCATTTTGGAATCGTCAATTCGATTTTCATTCCCCTGATTTGATATACAGGAGATCAATAGACACATTAGTATTGATATTATCACTATTCTCATTTTATTGAAATTATTGTTTATTAAGGAAACAAATTAGACTTATCTGTTAATAAATCAAAGTATTATCTACAAAAGAACAGATGCAATCTATATCATGATTACACTAATGGATTAATATATTATCGGGAGGTAGGTACCACTGATCTATGAAAAATAGCTCTTCATAGATAAAATTGCTAATGCATTGTTATTCAGTCATATTTTGTTGATATTGCACACTTCAAGATAGAATGAATACTAAACATATATTCCTTCTGCTATGAAAACAAAGAATATATTAATATTTATCCTGGTAACCTACCTGTTAACATTAATTGGAGGTACAGTATTTTTTAATCAGGAAATCACTGAAAACATTCCAAATGGACTATTGGTTATACTGAAGGTCCTGTTTATACCAGCAATAATAGCTCCGTTATTTACAGCAGCTTTAGTAAAGTTTATTGAAAATGGGAAGTCAGGAATTAAAGAATTATTTAAATATTTAATCAGGAAGAATACCAGGTTTTATTGGTACCTCATTGCCATTATTGTTCCTCAGATTGTACATCTTCTGGCAAGCTTAATCGATAGCTTTCGAGGGACCCAGTTCCTTCAGCCATATGGAAATGCAGATGCTTCCATTATAATCATAGTATTACAAATATTTTTACTTGCCGGCATTGCTGAAGAAATGGGTTGGCGGGCCTATTTACAGCCAGCATTGCAAAAAAAACTTGGGTCTGCATTTTTAAGTGTAATTATAGGGATTGTTGTTGCTGTTTGGCATCTGCCTCTGTTCTTCCAGCAAAACGATATTCATTATAATAATTCCTTTGTACAGTTTTTAGTTCTGATGATAGTGGTAGCGTTTATATATACATGGCTAATGGATAATACAGGAAACATATTGGTACTTGCAATTTTTCATACATCACATGATATTGCCAGCCTTAGCTTTAGTCAGACTAACCACGTGAGTGCAATCATTGTCTACGGAATAGTAGCAGTTTCCATTATGTTATATTTTGGACCTAAGTTCTTTTCGAAAATACAACATCAGTCTCGAAAAGAACCAGAATCATTGTAAATTGAATTTAGTAATAGAAGATATGTATTTCTTAGGGTGAAAATCAAAGAGCGAGTAATAAGAGAGAAAAGAATTTATTGCAAAATTATATAAGCCCATGCTTTCTGAGTCCATTCATAATTTGAGTTAGGTTCTGATACTTGCATATCCATGGTTCTTTTAGAATGTTTGCTGGTAATTTAGGTAAAGTAGAAGGCTGGGCTTACTTTAATAAGAAAAAAGATTATGTTGGAGTATAAAATTGAGTTTGATAAACTTGAATGGATTGAGAGAGATGGAGGTATAAGAGACAAGTGTATCGACCAGAATGGCATCAGAGTAAGGTTGGTTGAATATTCAAAAGAGATGGAACCCCACTGGTGTACGAAAGCACACTATGGAATGATTCTGTCTGGTTTACTCAGGGTAAAATTCAAAAGAAGAAGCCTGACATTTAAGACAGGTGATATTGTTTTTCTTCCACCGGGAGATTTACATAAACATAAAGCTATAGTTGTTTTGGATCCTGTACAGGTGTTCTTCATTGAACCAATTATAAAATAATTGTGAAACCACATCACGTAAATGAGGCATAAGAAGATGAACAAACAAGACCTGTTCAAAATATGTCTTTTTATATCAGTGACCTTCATCTTATCATGGGGGTTTGATTATTTGTGTATTAAATTATGGACGAAAGATGCTCATAATGTTTTGACACCGGGTATGCTTACACCTGCCTTAGTAGCAATACTGATCCAACATTTTAGTACAAAAGGAAGGAGAGTTGTTAAAAAGGATTTCTCAGGTAAATCAAGTTGGTTGTTCTATGCATTCATATTATTGTACTTAAGTCTTATCATTTTAAACATTTTAGCCAATATACATAATAACATTTCCTTCCTGTTTTCAGGCATCGGAACAGTATTTATTTCCCTTTGGACTCTGCTGGTCTTCATAATTCAATCTATAACAAAAAGGGAAGATTTAAAGAAAGTAGGTTTAGATCTAGGAAACCTAAAAGCGGGTTTTATATTTATTCTAGGAGTGCTTGTTTTCTTTTTAATCCAGGCACTTCTTAATCTGGCTTTTAATCTTGCAGAGATACAACCTCAATCCAGCATGATATATGGTATTCCTGCAAGTGATAATCTGTATATACCGATCCTGTTAGTTTTATTCATCGCAGTTGCTCTAATAGGAGGGCCATTAAGTAGTCTGGCATTATATTTCGGGGAAGAATTTGGCTGGAGAGGATTTCTCCAGAACAAGTTATTTAAATACAACAAAATATTCGGTGCTTTTCTGGTGGGCGCTATCTGGGGTATATGGCATATCCCTATTATTTTAAGAGGTGTGCATACTTATCCGCCAACCCTGATTGGAATTGTTTGCGGGCTTGTATTCTTTACCCTCTGGGGTTTTATTCAAAGTTATTCCGTTATAAAAACAGGAAGTATCTGGGTTGCCGCATTTATGCATGGGTCAGTAAATTATATTTATAGTTTTTCAATACAATATATATGTAAACCAGAAAATAATCTGATTTCTTTTGGGCTCGGCATTTATGGGCTGCTTACTCTGTTAATTATTGTCGGATTAATTTTGTTTGACAGAATCTGGTATAATTGAGTTCAATTCAATGAGAGGAAATAATATATTTTAATAACAATTACTAACAACGAGTCTAATATTTAATAAAAATTGCCATGAAAAGGATTATGCTATTAACGCTTATAATTATAATGACAGTATGTTGCTATGCGCAAGACAGAAATAAAGAAGAAGAAGCAATAAAGAAGGTAATACAGGTATCTTATGTAGAAGGGCTTCAGAACGAAGGGAATCTTGAGAAAATAGAATTAGGTTTCCATCCCAAATTTAGACTATTAGGAATTGATAAAGAAGAGAAAATGTGGGAACTTCCTATTACTGATTGGAAGAAACAACAATCAGATAAAAGAAAGAAAGGACAGCTTCCGCTAAAGGGGGATCAGAAGGTTTCAGTACTATTCAAATCTATTGACATCTCAGGTA
>Ga0272441_10002606_pt1 | contig 36181 bp, 30 predicted proteins | sample SSMProp6N_FD_193582 | JGI IMG/M metagenome (GOLD analysis project Ga0272441, IMG submission 193582) | Marine sediment archaeal communities from Little Sippewissett salt marsh, Falmouth, MA, United States - SSM-Prop-6N | ecosystem: Environmental > Aquatic > Marine > Wetlands > Sediment ...
CTGGAAGAGACTTCGTAGGAACCCAGACGAGTCGGACCGACTCGACCTCCTTCTGTACGCGGCCGGCATCATCGTCTTCCTCGTTCACGCGTTGGTAAGCTTCCCCGCGCACCTGCCCGCCTCGATCCTCGTGATTCTGTTCCTGCTCGGCATCACGCACGCTCCGGTTTACGGCGATGTGTGTATCCTCAAGCGACCCGTCCGCAAGCGAACCACGACCGTTCTCGCAGCCATCGTGACCGCCGTAGGCGTTACGGTCTCCGCGTTCGCGATCAGCGACCTCGCAGCGAACGTTCTGATGGGAAGGGGACTGCAGGAACTGCAGTTCGGCAACACCACGCAAGCGAAGGAGCTACTCGAACGCTCCATCGCCCTCGACTTCGCGCCCCGGCAGACGTACTACTACCTGGCCACGGCGCAGGCTCGCCTCGGCGACCAGGAAAGCGCGCTCGAGAACTACGAGAAGTGCTTCACCCGATTCACCGACGAGAACTCATACCTCGTCTACGCCGACCTCGCCGTCACCCTCGGATACGTCGAGGAAGCTCGCGAGGCAATCCAGTTCCTCCTGTCGACGAACCCGATCGAGGAAGTCGAGCGCAAGGCGCGATACATCGAAGGCACTGTCGCCGTTCAGCTCGGCGACTACAGCGGAGCCATCCGGCTGCTGGAATCGCTTGCCGAGGACGCCCCGGACTTCGAGCTTCCGTTGATCGCACTCGCCAACATACGCCAAGGGCTCGGCCAGACCGATGAGGCACGCGCCGTGTTCACCGCGGCGCTCGAACTGATCGAGCGAAAACTCGACGAAGCAAAGCAGGAGCGCTATAGCCGGACGCGGTTCACGGCCGAGGAGATCAGCAACCTGGACCAGGCGATCTCGCGCTATGAGAGCGAGCGATCGTACGTCCTGGAGCAGCTCGCCCGGCTCCCGAGCGACTAGGGGCAAGAAGGCCGTTCCTTGAACTGGATGCCTCGAGGGACTGATACTGCCTCGTGATCTTCCATGGCCATTGATTCGATTCGTCGCGGCGTCGACTACTTGCTCGGGCAGACGAACGCCCAGCAGCTGAAGCGGTTGGAGCGGGAGCTCGGGGCGGTCAACCGGCTGGCCGACGAGATCGCCTCCCTTCCGGACGACGCTCTGCGTGCCAAGACTGACGAATTCCGAGGCCGCCTCCAGAACGGGGAGTCGAGAAGGGACATCCGTCCCGAGGCGTACGCCGTCGTCCGTGAAGTCGCCGCGAGAACGGTCGACATGCGCCCGTTCGACGTCCAGATTCTGGGCGCTCTCGCGCTCGACGAGCGACGAATCGCTGAGATGCAGACGGGAGAGGGGAAGACGCTCGTCGCCACGCTTCCCGCTTACCTCAACGCACTCGTCGGGCGCGTGCACGTGGTCACGGTCAACGACTACCTCGCCCGCCGCGATCGGAACTGGATGGGGCCGATCTACGAGTTCCTCGGCCTGTCGGTCGGGCTGCTGCAGCAGGAGACGCCCCCGCCGGAACGAAAGGCCGAATACGGGAAGGACATCCTCTACGGGACGAACAACCAGTTCGGTTTCGACTACTTGCGCGACAACATGGTTCTCTTCGACGACCAGAAGGTGCAGAAGAGCCTCGACTTCGCCATCGTCGACGAGATCGACAACATCCTGATCGACGAAGCGCGAACGCCGCTGATCATCTCCGGCTCCACCGAGCAGGCCTACGACCTCTACCGCAAGTTCGCGGGCCTCGTGCGACGATTCGCCCGCGACGAGGACTTCGAGATCGACGAGGAGTCCCGCCGACTCACGCTGACCGACGAGGGCATTCACAAAGCGGAGGTCGCTCTGCGCGTCGAGAACCTGTTCACGCCGGAGCATCAGGAGACACTTCACTACATCGAGAACGCGCTGCGAGCCCTTCACCTGTTCAAACGGGAGCAGCACTACATCGTCAAGGACGATCGGGTGATGATCGTCGACGAGTTCACCGGCCGCCTCATGCCGGACCGACGGTACTCCGACGGCCTGCACCAGGCGCTCGAGGCGAAGGAGAACTTGACGATCCAGCGCGAGTCGCAGACGCTCGCCTCGATCACGCTTCAGCACTACTTCCAGCTCTACGCCGGCCTCTGCGGCATGACCGGAACGGCAAAGACGGAGGAAGAGGAGTTCAAGCAGATCTACGCCCTCCCCGTGCTCGTCATTCCGACCAACCGGGAGCTTCAGCGCGAGGCCAAGGCCGATCTGATCTTCCGTTCCGCGAAATCCAAGTTCGAAGCGATCGCCGACGACATCCAAGCGATGCACGAGCTGGGACGGCCGGTGCTCATCGGGACGAACTCGATCGAGAAGTCGGAGCACGTCTCCCGCCTCCTGATGGCGCGGAAGCTCGATCACCAGGTTCTGAACGCGAAGTATCACGAGAAGGAAGCCGAGATCGTCACCGATGCTGGGCAGCCGGGCGCAATCACCGTTGCCACGAACATGGCCGGGCGAGGCACCGACATCAAGCTGGGCGATGGCGTCGCCGAGCGGGGCGGCCTCCACGTGATCGGCTGCCAGCGCCACGAGTCGCGTCGGATCGACAACCAGCTTCTGGGCCGGGCCGGACGGCAAGGAGATCCCGGCTCATCGCAGTTCTATCTCTCCCTCGAGGACGACCTCCTGCGGATCTTCGGCGGCGCCCGCATGGACGGGATCATGGAGCGCCTCGGCATGGAAGAGGGGGAGGCGATCGAGCACAACCTCCTCACCGGAGCGATTCGTCGTGCGCAGAAGCGCGTCGAAGGGCGCAACTTCGAGATCCGCAAGAGGCTGCTCGAGTACGACCTCGTTCTCGCCAAGCAGCGTGAGGCGATCTACGCGCTCCGCGACCGATTCCTTCTGCCACGGATGGACACATCGCAGGAGCTTCCGGCGGAGCAGGAGGCCGACCTCGACGAGTACCTGGGCGACCTGTTCGAGGAGATCGCCGAGAACCTCGTCGCCGTCTACGCCGCGCCCGGGCAGTCGCCCGACGAGTGGCAACTCGACGGCCTCGTCAAGGAACTCTCTGCGTACGGTGACGCGGACGAGTCGGCGTTCGCCGGATCGAATCGAGAGGCGCTCGTCACCGCGGCGATCGACCATCTGAACGGCGCGCTCCTGTCGCAAAGGGCCCGTCTCGGGCCTCAGTTCGGAATGATCGCCAGGTACCTGATCCTCAACTCGATCGACGAGGCGTGGCGGACCCACCTGTACACCCTCGACGACCTCAAGGGCGGCATCGGCTGGACCGCCCTCGCCGGCACCGACCCGCTCGTCGCGTTCAAGCGAGAGTCGTTCGCCCTGTTCCAGGAGATGATCGGGCGAACGGCGGAGAAGATCGTCCGGATTCTGCTTAACCCGCGCCTGACGGTCTCATCCGAGCGCGGAGCCCCGGATCGCGGTCCGCTCAACGTCAGCTACGTCCACCCGGACGCGGCGCCGGCGACGCCCGGCAGGCCAGATGTCGTCAAGGGAAGGCCCTCGCGGCCGACCGTCGCTCCGTCCCAGCGGCCCGGCGCCCGTCAGCCGGTGCACGTCGAAAAGGAACCGGGGCGAAACGATCCGTGCCCGTGCGGATCAGGCAAGAAGTACAAGAAGTGTTGCGGCAAGCCGTCGTAGCCCGGTTTCGTTCGTCCTAGCAGACGCGCTCGAGCAGAAGCTCGTCGTCGACGACGTGATGGCGGGCAAACAGATCGACGAGCTCGGGCACCGTCGCCAACGCCTTTTCCTCGCCCAGGATCTCTTGGATGACCTCGCCCTTGTGCATCATGATCAGCCGATTCCCGACGTCGATCGCCTGCTCCATGTTGTGCGTCACCATCAGCGTCGTCAGGCGGAGCTTCTCGACGAACATGCACGTCAACTGCGTGATCATCGCCGCGTTGCCCGGGTCGAGAGCGGCCGTGTGCTCGTCGAGGAGCAGGATCTTCGGCGGCACCAAAGTTGCCATCAGCACCGTGAGCGCCTGACGCTCCCCTCCCGAAAGGAGGGAGACCGGGCAGCTCATCCGATCCTCCAGGCCGACACTCAGCATCGCCAATCGTTCGCGAAGCTTCCCGCGACGGCGACGGGAAAGCGCGAGGCGAAGCCCTCTCGAGCCCCGCTTGGTCGCAAGTGCAAGGTTCTCAGCAACCGTCATCGTCGGCGCCGTGCCGGCGAGCGGATTCTGGACGATCCGACCGATCGCGCGCGCTCTTCGATGAGCCGGAACGCCCGTCACGTCTTTGCCGTCGAGTGTCACTCGCCCGGACGTCGGCGCGAAGGTCCCCGCGATCAGGTTGAGAAGCGTCGACTTGCCCGCTCCGTTGGAGCCGATGATCGTGAGGAAATCCCCTCGGTCGAGCTCGAGGTCGATCCGACGGACCGCCTCGACGCGATCGGCGCCCGTCTGGAAGGTCTTCGAGATGCCTTGGAGCCTCAGCATGCGCTCACCTTCTTCAATCGCTGCTCGCGCAGGCGCGGAAGAACCAGCGCCAGGACAACCAAGATCGCCGTGATCAGCTTCAGGTCGCTCGCCTGGAATCCGACGACGTGCCCGTACCGCAATGCCAGCGTGATCGCGATTCGATAGATCAGCGAGCCCACGAGGACGCTCGTCGTCATCCATCCGACACGCGTCGAGCGGATCAACGTCCCGCCGATGATCACCGCAGCGAGACCGGTCACGATCATTCCGATTCCCATCCCGATGTCGGCGAAGCCGCTGTACTGGGCGACGAGCGCCCCGGAGAGCGCCACCAACCCATTGGACAGTGCAAGCCCGAGCACCTTCATCGTCTTCGTGTTGACGCCCTGCGCCGTGATCATCTGTTCGCTGTCTCCCGTCGCACGCAGCGCGAATCCAAGTTCGGTCTTGAGAAACGCATCGACCAGAAGCTTGACGAGAAGCGTGAGAAGCGCAATGAAGACGAGAACGGAGACGACTCCCAGCGGCTCCCAGACGCGTTCGATCACCCTCGTCGCGGTGTCGACGCGCAGCAAGGAGAGGTTCGGCCTCCCCATGATCCGCAGGTTGATCGAGTAGAGCATGATCATCGTCAGGACGCCCGAGAGAAGGTTCGTGATGCCGAGCGCCGTGTTCAGAAGCCCCGTGATCACGCCAGCCAGTCCACCCGCCGCAAAGGCGATCAGGAGGACCGTGAACGGATCGAACCCGTGGTTCACCAAGAGGAGGGAGGCGATGGCCGCCCCGGTCACGAAGCTCCCGTCAACCGTGAGATCCGGGAACTTCAGGATGCGATACGTTAGGAAGACTCCCAGAGAAGCGATCCCGAACGCCAACCCCTGTTCGATCGCGTGGACCAGAAGCGTCGCCATCGCCGTTCCTCTTTCCTTTCCCTACTTCGAGAACTCGATGCCGCCGTAGTAGATCGCGGCCGCCTGGTCGATGATCGACTGCGGGAACTCGAGTCCGATCAACGCCGCTGCGTCGAGATTCAGCTTGACCTCGGCGTCCGCCTGGTAGACGGCCGGAATCGTGTTCGGCGCCGCTCCACCCAGGATCTGGAGGACGACGTCACCGACCGCCTGGCCGTGGACGTAGTAGTCGAAGCCCGCCGTGAGCGTCGCGCTCGGCAGGCTGGTGGAATCGGCCATCAGGAACGGGACGCCGGCATCCGCTGACGCCGACAGCACGGAGTCGATCGCCGAGACGACTGTGTTGTCCGTCGTCACGTAGTACGCGTCGACCCGCCCGATCAGCGACTGTGCCGCCAGCGGCACGTTCGCCGTCGAGTCGGCGGACGCCGTGATGATCTCAAGGCCGAGTCCCGGAGCGGCGGCAAGCGCCATGTCCGTCAGAACGGCCGAGTTTTCCTCGCCGGGGTTGTAGACCAAGCCGATCTTCGTGATGTCGGAGGACACTTCCTGGAGCAGCGCCAGGTGCGACGAAACGGGAATCAGATCCGAGACGCCGGTGATGTTGCCGTACCCGCTCGGGTCGGTCGCACTCGGAATCAGCCCCGCACTGACCGGATCGGTGACCGCGGCAAAGACGAGCGGTACGTCCGACCCCTCGTAGACCTGCGCCGCGGCGAGAGCCGTCGGCGTTGCGATCGCAACGACCAGGTCGGCGTTCTGCGCCTGGAAGTTCTGCGCGATCGTGATCGCCACGTTGAAGTCGCCCTGCGCATCGCCGAGCAAGTACTCGACGTCGGTGTAGCCGGCCGCCGCCAGCGTGTCCATGACCGCCTGCTCGACCGCGTCGAGCGCCGGATGAGCGACGATCTTGCTGATTCCGATCTTCAGTTCCGCCGCCGACGCTCCGACTGCCAACGCGGCAATCACGAGTCCCGCGACCAGAATCGTTCGTACGTGTTTCATTCCCAATCCTTTCTCGGTATGCTCCGAGAGGATCGTTCGAACTCTCGGAGCTCGTTCGGCCACGAGCCCGTCCGCCGGGGATCTGGTTGTTCGCGGCGGACGGGCCGCCTTTCCGCTTCCTGTCTCGTACTCCGCTTGCGCACCTCCTCCGTTCGTCTCGCTTCTTGTCATGACCAAAAGAAAAGGACCGCGGAAACTCCGCAGTCCGCTCCCGGCCTCTCTGCCTCTTCGCTCGCTACACGCCAGCGCTAGGCAGAGGAGCCAGGGGTAAACCAGAACCAATAATAGCCGAAGCCGCCGGTCGATCGCTTGCGGATCCCTGAGCTTCGGCTTTCGTTCATGGTCGGGCCACTATAGGGTCGAACGGGCGGACTGTCAAGACCTGCCAGCTTCTCGATTGACAGTGCCGGGACGTGCCTCTATCATTAGCAGACACCGATATCAAGTGCTAACGGCGGGCAAACGATGACACGAAACACGCTTCCAGATAGACAGCGCCTGATTCTGAAGGAGATCGTAGACCGGTATATCCGGCTCCACGAGCCGGTCTCTTCGAGGATGATTCTCGAGGACTACGGCCTCTCCGTCAGCTCGGCGACCGTTCGAAACGACATGAACGAACTGGAGGCGCACGGCTACATCCAGAAGCCGTATTCCTCCTCGGGGCGGATCCCGACGAAGCGCGGGTACCGCTTCTTCGTCGATTGGCTTCTCGACCTCTCCGAGCTCACCAAAGAGGAACGCCACGAGATCGTCGAAGCCTACGCGCACCGATACGTCGACGTCGGCGAGGCCATCCGAAGGACGGCGCTCGTCCTCGGCAACCTCGTCGGCTGCGCCGGCTTCGTGATCCCACCGCACCTGAAGGATGCGCACCTCGAGCGGGTCGTTCTGCTGAAGACGGACGACCGACTGGCCTTTCTGGCCATCGTCTCCGACATTGGGATCGTCGAGCACGGGTTCGTGGCGCTCGAAGAGGATCTGTCGGAGGCGGAACTCGAGAAGGTCGTGCAGACGATCAAGTCCGGCTTCCGCGGCAGGACACTTGAAGAGGTCCTGACCGCGGCGTCGGAGGAGGGGCCGGACGGGTGGTACGAGCGATCCGCCCGACAGGCGTTCGTGGTCCTGGAAAGACTTCTCGAGAAGGCGGTCCTCCGCCGAGCGCACTTCGAGGGTCTCCTGAACCTGACGCCGGATCTACAGGAGATGATCCCCGAACAGGCAATGGAGCGATTCGTCCAGCTCGGCCGGGCCGTCCAGGACGAGGAGGCGTTCGTCGCCGCGATGCGACGAACGCGTGCCGGACGGAGCGGAATCCACGTCAACATCGGAGATCTGCCGCTTCCCGGGTTCGAGGAGTTCAGCGTCATCAGCTGCTCGTTCGGCCCCTACGACGGGATTCTCGGGATCATCGCCCCAATTTGGATCGACTACGGCCGCGCGATGTCGACCACGACCTACATCGCAAATCGCCTCGAGACCCTGCTGGTCAGATCGACCTCCCGGGATCTCGAAAGGAACGCACCATGAAAGAGAAGAAAGAAACCGCCGAGAAGGCCCCGCCTCACGAGGAGGTGCGGGAGATCCCGATCGAGGACGCGTCCTCGCAGACTTCGGAGACGGACGCGCTCATCGATCGTCTGAAGCGACTTCAGGCGGAATTCGAGAACTACAAGAAGCGGGTGACGCGGGAGACATCGGAGCGCGAAGAGCGGGCGACGGACGGCCTGCTCCTCGACGTGCTCCCGCTCTACGACGCACTTCGGCTCGCGTTCGAGAACTACAACCGGGATCAGGACGCCGAGGCCTTCGTCGCCGGCGTCGAGCGCATCTTCGCGCAGTTCGAACAGGTCCTAACGAGCCGCGGCGTCGAGCCGATCGAGTCGGTTGGGCAGCCGTTCGACCCGGCGCTTCACGAGGCGCTTCTGAGTCTGCCCAGTGACGAAGCGAAGAATCAGATCATCGAGGAATTCTCGCCCGGCTACGTCCGCAACGGTCGAACCTTGCGTGCAAGCAAGGTCGGCGTCAGTCAAGGAGCGCAGCCGGCCAAAGAGGAGGAGGCATGAAGGAGAAGATCATCGGCATCGACCTCGGCACCACCAACTCGTGTGTCGCCGTCCTCGAGGGCGGAAAGCCCGAGATCATCAACAACGTCGAAGGCGAGCGCGTCACACCGTCGGTCGTCGCGTTCACCGAGGATGGGGAACGCCTCGTCGGTCGGCTCGCCAGGCGTCAGGCAATCACGAACCCGCTCAACACGATCGCCTCGATCAAGCGAAAGATGGGAACCGACCACCGCATCGAAGTCTCCACCGACGGGAAGAAGAAGAGCTATACGCCGGAGCAGATCTCGGCGATGATCCTTCAGAAGATGAAGGAGGACGCCGAGTCGCACCTCGGCGGCAAGGTCAGCAAGGCTGTCATCACCGTTCCCGCGTACTTCAACGACGCACAGCGCCAAGCGACGAAGGACGCCGGGAAGATCGCCGGTCTCGAGGTCCTGCGAATCATCAACGAGCCGACGGCCGCCTCGCTCGCCTACGGGTTGGACAAGGCGCATGATCAGACGATCCTCGTCTACGACCTCGGCGGCGGCACCTTCGACGTGTCGGTCCTCGAGATCGGAGACGGCGTCTTCGACGTGCTCTCGACCGACGGCGACACGCAGCTCGGAGGCGACGACTTCGACCAGCGAGTCATTGATTGGCTCGCCGACGAGTTCCGCAAAGACACCGGCATCGATCTCACCGCCGATCCGAGCGCGATGCAGCGACTGAAGGACGCGGCGGAGTCCGCCAAGAAGGAACTCTCCAGCCGGATGGAGACGACGATCAACCTGCCGTACCTCACGGCGGACGCCTCCGGTCCGAAGCACCTGGAGAAGAAGCTTTCCCGCGCGAAGTTCGAGGGAATGATCGACGATTACCTCCAACGGACGATCCAGACCGTCGACGCCGCCCTCCGCGAGGCGAAGAAGACGGGCGACGACATCGATCAGGTCGTCCTCGTCGGAGGCTCGACGCGCATCCCGAAGGTTCAAGAGCTGATCTCGTCCCGCATTCCGGGAAAGATCAACCGGGAGATCAACCCCGACGAAGTAGTCGCCGCCGGCGCGGCGATCCAGGCGGGCGTCCTCGCGGGCGAGGTCGATGAGATCGTTCTCCTCGACGTCACGCCGCTGACGCTCTCGATCGAGACGCTCGGCCGCGTCGCCACCCCGCTGATCGAGCGGAACACGACCGTACCGACCGAGAAGACGAAGACGTTCACGACCGCCGAGGACAACCAGCCGGCCGTCGAGATCCACGTCGTCCAGGGAGAGCGAAAGATGGCCGAGGACAACAAGTCGCTCGGCCGGTTCCAGCTGACCGGGATCCCGCCGTCTCCGCGAGGCGTTCCGCAGATCGACGTCACGTTCAACATCGACGCCGACGGCATCCTCCACGTCACTGCCAAGGACAAGGCGACCTCGAAGAGCGCGTCGATCTCGATCACGGACTCCTCCCGCCTCGACGAGACAGAGATCGAGCAGATGCGCAGGGACGCGGAGGCACACGCCGAGGAAGACAAGAAGAAGTCCGAACTCGCTGAGGCGCGCAATCAAGCGGACCAGATCATCTACTCGGTCGAGAAGGCGCTCTCCGATCTCGGCGAGAAGGTCGACGGCGCCAAGCGGTCGGAGATCGAGGATCAAATCCGTCGTCTTCGCGAGAAGCTCGACGCCAACGCCCCCGTCGCCGACCTGAAGCAGGCGATGGAGGAGCTGTCGAAGGCGTCGCAGGAGGTCGCACAGCAGGCGTACCAGCAGGCGCAGGCGGCCGGCGGCGAGGCAGCGGGGGAGGCTGAGGCTCCCGGCGGCGAGACGCCGACCGACGACAGCGAGGACGACGGCGAGTACATCGACGCGGAGTACGACGAGAAGTAACGAACCGTAGGGAGACGGCGTGGCCAAACGCGACTACTACGAGGTTCTCGGCCTCGGCAAAGAGGCAGGCGAGGCCGAGATCAAGAAGGCGTATCGCCAGAAGGCGAAAGAGCTCCACCCCGACCGGAATCCGAAGGATCGGAGGACGGCCGAAGAGGAGTTCAAGCGCGTCGCCGAGGCGTACGAGGTGCTTTCCGATCCTCAGAAGCGCGCGCAGTACGACCGCTACGGCCACGCCGGGCCGAACCAGGGGTTCACGTTCAACGACATGGACTTCTCGCGGGCCCGAGACGCGTACCGCGAGTTCGGGTTCGGCGGCTTCGACGACCTGTTCGACCTCTTCTTCCGCCAGGGCGGCCGATCGGGGGGACGACACCAGCGCGTCCGACGCGGCGAGAACATCGAGTACAAGCTTCGGATCACGCTCGAAGACGCCGCCCACGGCACCAAAATGACGGTCACCGTCCCCCGCCTGGTCGCCTGCGAGGCCTGTTCGGGCACGGGAATGGAGCCGGGTTCGTCCAAGCGCACCTGTTCGACGTGCAACGGTCGCGGCCAAATCGAGTACCGGCAGCAGAGCCTCCTCGGAAGCTTCGTCAACGTCCGCGTCTGTCCCGAGTGCGCGGGAGCGGGCGAAGTCATCGATACGCCGTGCAACCGGTGTCACGGCAACGCTCGCGTCCGGGAGAAGAGCAAGATCTCGATCACGGTCCCGGCCGGCGTCGACACCGGCTCCCGCCTCCGCCTCCGCGGACAGGGGAACGCCGGCATCGAAGGGGGGCCAAGCGGAGACCTGTTCATCGTGATCGAGGTCATCCCCCATCCTCAATTCCGCCGCGACGATCGGGACATCCACTCCGAGGTGACGATCTCCTACGCTCAGGCCGCATTGGGCGGCGAGATCAAGACCGAGACGCTCTGGGGAGAGGAGTCGATCAAGGTTCCCGCCGGGACGCAGCCGGGAACGCCGTTCCGCCTCCGCGGCAAGGGCATCGCCAACGTCCACCGCGGCGCGGGGAAGGGCGACCACGTCGTCGAAGTCAAGGTCGAGGTACCGCGAAAGCTCTCCGGGAAACAGCGGCGGGCTCTCGAAGCGTTCGCCGAAACGCTCGACTAGACCCGGTCAGTCGCCGATCAGATCGAGGAGGATCGGTCGCATCCGCCGAAGCGCCTGCATCCGGTGGCTGATCCGGCCCTTCTCCGCCATGCTCAGCTCCGCCAGCGTTCGGTCCGATCCGTCGGCGACGAATAGCGGGTCGTAGCCGAACCCGCCGGTTCCGGCCGGCTCGGTTGCGATCCTCCCCGGCAACGTCCCCGTCGCCACGAATACCTCGCCGTCCGGAAGCTGGAGCACGGCGACGGTGACGAACCGCGCCCGCCGGTTCTCAACGCCCTTCAGACGATCGAGCAAGAGCTCGTTGTTGCGTGCATAGTCGACCGGGAGTCCCGCGTAGCGTGCGGACCGAACGCCGGGAGCGCCGTCGAGCGCGCTCACCTCGAGACCGGCGTCTTCAGCGAGGACGGGCAGCCCCGTCTGCGCGGCGATCCCACCTGCCTTGAGCAGGGCGTTGTCGAGGAAGGTCTCGCCGATCTCCGGCACCTCATCGAACGGGCGCTCGGCGAGCGTGAGAAGTGTGAGACGATCGATGTCCCTCAGGAGATGCACGATCTCGGCGATCTTCCCTGGGTTCCTGGTGCCGAGAAGGAGTTCGTGCATCGTTGCGCGCCTCCCACGGGCGATCCGCCGGGAATGCGTGTGCGTGCTTCCGAGACCGCTCGCCCGTCGGCTAGACGACCGAGAGAACGAAGCCAAGTGCCATGAAGACGGAGGCGAGGACGACCGTGAGGGTTCTCCTCGGATCCCGGACCTCGTCGCGGCCGAAGACGGTGGTCGACCCTCCCGATCCGAACGCGCCTCCCAGCCCGGAGTGCTCGCTCATCTGAAGCAAGATGAGGCCAAGGAGCGCAAAGCAATCGAGGAAGAACAAGACTTCAAGGATGATTCTGAACATGGTCGACCGATCCCTTTCGACGCCTTCTGGTCTACGTCCCGATTCAAGTCACCGCCCGGTCTCACGAGCGGCGGCCGATATTCTAGCATGAACGTCGAGAGACCTCAATGCCTCATCACTTCGCGCTTGCGCGTCTTCAGGACGTCACGTATTCTGTTTCAAACCGGCACCATGCGGGGGGCAACGTTGCGTAAGTTCATCTTCGTTACCGGGGGTGTCTTGTCCGGGCTCGGCAAGGGCGTCGTCGCGGCCTCCATCGGCCTTCTGCTCAAATCGCAGGGATACCGCGTCAGTCTTCAGAAGATCGACCCCTACGTCAACGTCGACGCGGGCACGATGAACCCGTACGAGCACGGAGAGGTCTTCGTCACCCGCGACGGCAAGGAGACCGACCTCGACGTCGGCCGCTACGAGCGATTCCTCGACGAGACGCTCTCCGCCGCCAACTACATCACCACCGGGCAGGTCTACTGGAGCGTGATTCGCCAGGAGCGCGTCGGCGCGTACCTCGGGAAGACCGTTCAAGTGGTCCCCCACGTCACTGACGAGATCAAGCGTCTGATCCGACTGCCGCTCGAGGAGAGCGACGCCGAGATCGCCGTGATCGAAGTCGGCGGCACCGTCGGCGACATCGAGGGCCTCCCGTTCCTCGAGGCACTGCGCCAGATCAAGGACGAACTCCCTCGTGAAGACACGTTTTTCGTCCACGTCACCCTCCTTCCTCACCTGGCAACCTCGGACGAGATGAAGACGAAGCCGACGCAGCACAGCGTGAAAGAGCTGCGCGCCATCGGCATTCAACCGGACGCCGTCGTTGCACGAGCCGACCGCCCGTTGCCGGAGGCGGTCAGCGAGAAGCTCGCTCTCTTCTGCGACGTTCCCCGCGGTCGTGTCATCGAAAGCCCCGATCTCGACACGATCTACCGCGCGCCGATCGTGTTCGAACAGCAGGGGCTGCCCGACTCCCTCGCAGATGGCCTCGGGTTGGAGGAGCGAACGCCTGATCTCCAGGCATGGCGGGAGCGCGTCGATAGAATCGCATCGCCGTCCCGAACGATCCGAATCGCGATCGTCGGGAAGTACGTCGAGCTGACCGACGCCTACATCAGCATCCGCGAGGCGCTTCTGCACGCCGGTGCGAGCGAAGACATCGGCGTCGCCATCGACTGGGTTCCCGCGGAGACGGTCTCGGAAGAGGGCCCGGAGCCATCTCTCTCCGGCATCGACGGCTTGCTCATCCCGGGCGGCTTCGGTCATCGGGGCATCGAAGGGAAGATCGAGGCCGTCGAGTATGTTCGAACGCGGGGCATCCCGTATTTTGGGATCTGCCTCGGGTTGCAGTGCGCGGTCATCGAATTCGCGCGGAACGTCCTCGGTCTCGAGGGGGCGAACAGCACGGAGTTCGATCCGGCCTCGCCGCATCCGGTGATCACACTCCTGGATGAGCAGAAGAACGTCACCCTCAAGGGCGGAACGATGCGCCGCGGTGTCTACGAGACGGCTCTCGCCGAGGACACAACGTCGCTCGCCTGCTACGGGAAAGAGCGAATCGAGGAGCGGCACCGTCACCGCTACGAGTTCAATCCGGAGTACGAGGAGAGATTCGAGCGTGGCGGCGCAAGGATCGCCGGGCGAACGCCGGACGGATCGCTCGCCGAGGTGATCGAGCTTCCCGACCACCCGTGGTTCGTCTGCGTGCAGTATCACCCCGAGTTCGGATCCCGATTCCTTCAGGCCCATCCCCTATTCGCAGGCTTCGTACGCGCATGTCAAGAGCGGGCATCGTCCTCGTCGTCCTCTTAGCGGCGGCCTTCACGGCGCTCCTCGTCGTTCCGCATCGCTCTTCGACGCCGGACGTCCCGTTCACTGCCTCCGGCGTGACCCTCCACACCTACGGCGAATCGGGCGAACTCACCTGGGAAGTCATCGCGCAGACCGGAGAGGTCACTGACGACGAGGGCGAGCTGCGCGATGTCGAGGTCCGCTTCGTCTCCTCGGACGACACGGCTCTGACCGCGATCGCCGACACGCTCGTGCGCGGCGACGAGGAGAGCGCGCTGTCCGGAGGCGTCCGCGTGGAGCGAAGCGATGGCTTGATCCTCACCACGGATCGCCTGACGTGGGACGAGCGGGAGGAGCGGCTGCGCGCCGGTGCCGTCGAGCTGACCGTGGACGGTACGGCCTGGAAGGGCAGCCAGTTCGAGTACGATCTTGGAAATGACCGAGCCTTGATCTTCGGCGGTCTGGAGGGGGCGTTCCCCGAGGGGATGCTCTCCGCCGACCGCGCCGAAGTCGGCGAAGACGGGCTCACGGCGTCCGGGGGCGTGACGCTCCGGCTCGATCTTGCGGCGGAGGAGGATGTCGATGGCTCTTGAGGGACGTGGCCTCGTCAAGCGCTACGGCGGCCGCCCGGTCGTCGATCGACTGGCTATCACGGTCGAACCGGGGCAGGTCATCGGACTTCTCGGTCCGAACGGCGCCGGGAAGACGACGACCTTCTATCTCTTGATCGGGTTCATCGCCGCCGACGGCGGGCGCGTCTTCCTCGACGGCGAGGACATCTCCGGGTTGGCGTTCTACGAACGAGCGCGGAGGGGAATCGGCTACTTACCGCAGGAACCGTCCGTCTTCGTCAAAGCGACGGTTCGCGAGAACCTCGACATGGCGCTGGAATGGTCTGACTCACCGGAACGGAGGGAACGGCGCCGAGAGGAGCTCCTCGACGAGTTCAAGCTGACCGAGCTTCGGAATCGAACGGCCGGAACCCTCTCCTCCGGTGAGCGGCGCCGTCTGGAGATCGCCCGATCGCTCGCGATCTCGCCGCGGTACGTGCTGCTCGACGAGCCGTTCTCCGGCATCGACCCGATCTCGATCGCCGACTTGCAGGGCGAGGTCACCGCGCTGCGCGAGCGGGGGATCGGAGTCATCGTGACCGACCACAACGTGCGAGACACCTTGTCGATCACCGACAACGCCTACCTCATCGACAAGGGAACCCTGATCGCCGCAGGAACGCCGGACGAGATTCTCGAGGATCCGCTCGCCCGCCGCGTCTATCTGGGCGAGGGCTTCAAACGCTAGGCGTCCGCTCGTAGAGCCGGTGTCGCCAGATCAGAACGCCAAACCCGATCACGAAGACGGCGCTGATCACGTGCGCCGCGCGGATGGGGCCGAGCCAGAGGCTGTCTCCGCGGGTGAAGCTGACGATCGACCGGGCGATCGCGTACAGGATGAAGTACATCGACGTCGCGAACCCGTCCCGGTAACCACGCTTCCGCGTCGCCCACAGAAACCCGAAGATCATCAGGTTCAGAAGCATCTCGTAGATCATCGACGGATGGGTGGCCAGCCCCGGATACGCCATCCCGGCCGGGGAGTCCGCCGGAAAGCGGATGCCCCAAGGCAGCGTGGTCGGCAGGCCGTAGGCGTCTCCGTTCATCAGGTTGCCGATCCGTCCGATCGCTTGGCCGAGAACAAGGCTTGGGGCGAGCGCGTCGGTCAACCCCCAGAAGGAGACCTTCTTCCATCGCGTGTACAGGTAGACGGTCAGCGCGCCGGCGAGCACGCCTCCGTGGATGGCGAGCCCGCCTTCCCAGATCTTCAGGATGTCGAGCGGCCGCGCGGCGTAGACGTCCCAGCGAAATGCCACGTAGTACAGGCGGGCGCCGATGATGGCCATCGGAATCGTCCACAAGAGGAGGTCGAGCAGATCCTCGCTGGTGAGCCCGAGGGCCTTCCGGCGTACCTCTTTCGACACGAGGAGGTACGCCACGATGAAGGCGATCACGTACATCAAGCCGTAGTAGCGAATCGTAATCGGTCCGAGCTGAACGAGAATCGGATGCACGCGAACCCCCCTCGTGAGCTATGATCCGCAGTATATGTCGCACGTCGAGCTCCGCAAAGCGGCCGCCGCCGTCGGCTCCGGCATCCTGACCGCGCTTGCCATGCCCGGCTTCGGGTGGGCGCCGCTCCTCTTTGTTGGACTCGTTCCTCTCTTCTACGCGCTCGAGAGCAAACACCGATTCCTGTACGGACTCCTCTTCGGCGCGACGTTCTTCGCCCTCGATCAGCGGTGGATTCTGACCGTCTACCGCTTCAGCCCGCTCGTCGTTCCGGGCTTCCTCCTGCTCGTTCTCTACCTCTCCCTCTACACCGGCGTCTTCGGGATGCTCGTGAGGCCGGTCCGGGGCCGGCCGTTCGGCCCAGGTCTCCTCCTCGCCGCCCCCGCCTTTCTGACGCTCCTCGAGATCGCCCGAGCGCAAGGACCGCTCGGGACCGGCTTCTCCTCTCTCTACCACGCGCTGTACCGGATGCCGTGGGCGATTCAGCTCGCCCCCGTCCTCGGGCCGTGGGGGATCACCGCCCTCGTCGTCCTCGTCAACGCCGGCCTCTACTTGGCGCTCCGCCGTCGGCGCGCTGTATATCTGCTTGCGTCCGTCTTCGCGATCGTTCTTCTCGCCGGATCTTCCCTGCTTCCGATCGCGCCGGACGAGGGCGAGCCCCTCCGCGTCGCCGTCGTTTCCTCCGACGTGAAGCAAGAGGTCAAGCTCGACGCGCGGAACCTCGAAGCGCTCGCCAATCGATACGAGACCCTCGGACAGGAGGCACTCGCCGCCAAGCCGGACCTGATCGTCTTTCCGGAGTCGATCCTTCCCACGTTCATCCTGAGCGATCTGGACATCCTCGCTCGGTTGACTCGGATCGCAACGGCCGGCGAAGCCAACGTCCTCTTCGGAACCGGCGTCTACGAGAACCGTCAGATCCGGAACACGGTCGTGCTCCTTTCGGATCGTGGGGAAGTCCACGGGGAGTACGCAATGGTTCGCCCGGTCCCATTCGGGGAGTACATCCCCTGGCGGTCGCTCTGGGAGGCGATCGGCCTCAAGCGGCTGATGGATTCCTTCCTACCGGTTGATCTGACTCCGGGAACGTCGTTCGAGCCGCTCGACGGAATCGGAACGCCGATCTGCTTCGAATCGACCTTCCCCGGCCCGGCGCGCGCCTTCGCGCGGAACGGCGCCGGTATTCTTGCGATCGTCACCAACGACGCGTGGTTCGTCGGCAGTTCGGAGCTGGTTGCGCACTTCTCCGCAGCCGTCTTAAGGGCAGTCGAAACACGGCGATACGTGATCCAATCGGCCAACGGGGGGATCTCCGGGCTCGTCGATCCGCGGGGCCGGATTCTGGCTACTACGGACGGCGAGCGCGCTCTGTCGGGCGAAGTCCACAAGCGCGACGACATGACGCCGTACGCCCGATGGGGCGACGTTCCGCTCGTACTCGTCCTCGCCGTCGCGGGCGCAGGCTTCCTAGTCGTCGAAGTCCGTCGACGCCGAAGGCCGAGCCTCACGCCGCCCAACGCAAACGGGGGGTGAGAGTCTGGCTCTCACCCCCCGTCGATCCCTTTGGAGGTCAGTCTGCTCGCGGTGCCGTCCTACCGCACCGACGCAGGCGAGACGTTGTCGCCCACCTCGGTCAGCTGCGTCACCGCGCCGGTCTCGAAGTCGACCTTGTAGATCTGGTAGTCACCGCCCGTCTCCACGCGCGCGAACGCGAGTCCACTGCCGTCCTCGAGCCAGAACGGGCAGAACTCGTCGTCGTCAGTCGTGATGTCGGTGTTCGTGACACCGAACTCGGAGTCAACGTAGTCCTCCAGGCTCTCCGCGTTGGACCCATCGTCGTCCATCACGTAGATGTCGATGATGCCGCCGTCCGTGCGCTCGCGCGAGAAGGCGATCTTCGTCCCGTCCGGCGACCACTTCGGCTTGGAGATCCCAATGTCCGCCGGCAGATCGAGACCCACCGCGAGGCCGGCAAGAGCCGGCGAGGCGTCGCCGTCGTTGCCCGGCCCGTCGTAGAGTTCGACCGCCGCGCCGAGGGAGTCGTCCCACCACCAGATCGAGCTGTTCCCGTCGGCGTTCTTGTCGGAGACGAACAGAATGTCGTCGTTGATCGGCGAGTAGGCAGGTGCAATCGCCCAAGACGGTGATTGCGACGTCAGCTGCGTCTGGCTGCCGCCCGCCGCCGTCATCGTCCAGATCTCCCATGTCGTCGTCGACGGCGTCTGCGTCAAGTTCGACGCGTAGGCGATCATCGAAGCGTCATTCGACCAGCTTGGCTGGATCTGGTTCGATGCCGACTGCGGATCGGTCAGCTTCGACTGGCTCCCGCCGGTGACCGTCATCGTCCAGATGTCCCAGTCGGTTCCGTCCTCGGCCGCGAACGTGATCTTGTCGCGGGTCCCCAGGACGAGATCCGGGAAGAGCTCGTCGTCGGACGTGTTGAGCACGGCGCCCTGATCGGAGCCGTCTCCCTCCATCCGGTAGATGTCGTAGTCGCCGTCGCGCACAGCCGCGAACGTAATCATGACGGGGCCGATCGTGAGAACGGCGTTGTCCATCCCGATCCGTCCGTCGTTGTCGGTGACTGTCAGGATGACCGTGAACGTCCCCGCCGTCTCGTAATCGTGGGTGATTGGAACGGAAACGTCCGTTCCCGTCTGTACTGTAGATCCGTCACCGAAATCGAGTTCGAAGGTGGCGATCGTGCCGTCCGGATCGCTCGAATCCGACAGATCGAACGTCACCGTCACCGGGACCTCTTCGTCCCCACCCGCGTCAGGCACCACAAACGCAATGGGCGCCTGCCCGAAGAACCCTCTGCACGCGGCGAGCCCTACAGCGAGGGCCGCCATCAGGCAGAGGACGACGAACCGTTTGCCGCTTCCGCGAAAGGCAGAACGCGTCAAGGCAAGCATCTCGTTGACCTCCTTAGGAACCATGCCGCCGTCCTATCGAGTCCAAAGGTTGTTCTGCTCAGTCTACTTCTGCCTTCGCATCGTTCTCATGGACGATGGCCAACCGAGGGGAGGGGGTTCGTCCCGGCCGAAGGTGACCGATGTCGATGCGAAACCAGGCCTCACGAAAGCGTGTATATTGGGCACCGAGGAGGCAGAAGCCAGCGTGTACAGACACCAAGACGAGGTGAGTCTATTGCGCGCAGCACTGGCAGGCGAAACGGAAGCATGGGGAGAGATCGTGTCGCGGTACAAGGACGCGGTCTTCGGCCTCTGCCTCGGTTTTCTGCGCAATCGCGCGGATGCCGAAGACCTGACGCACGATGCGTTCATCCGCGCGTACGACAATCTGCGTCGCTATCACCTCGACAAGCGGTTCTCGACATGGATCTTCACCATTGCGGCGAACTTGTGTCGAAACCGCTTGAGATACCGGAAGAATCACCCGGTTGTCGAACAGCCGACCCACATGGCCGGAGGGAGGGATCCGGCCTCGATCGTCGCCGGAGAGGATCGCCAGAAGCAGGTTCGCGAAGCGCTGAACACGCTTCCGTACGGCTATCGGGCACCGCTGATTCTGCGCTTCTACAACGATCTGTCGTATCGAGAGATCGGGGAAATCCTCGGAATCCCCGAAGGGACTGTGAAGACCCGAATTCACCGAGGAAAGGCGATGCTGAAGGAACGCATCGCGAAGGACGTGATGCAGCATGAGACCGGATGACCTAGAGAAAACTCTCCGCGATGCGCTTCGGGAGGAGGTCGCCGCCGCCGCTCCGTATCTCACCAACCTGGAGAATCGGATCGTCGCGGAACTCGGCGATCGCCTTCCCCGACAGCGGTTCAGCGACTGGTTGCGCGGGCTCGTCGCGCCGACGCGCGCGGGCCGATTCGGTCAACTCGCCGTCCTGGGAGCCACGGCCGCGCTGTTCCTGGTCATTGGAACGGTCTTCATCCCTGACCGCCCCCTCACGCGGTCCCAGGAGCCCTCGCTCGCATCGGCAGACAACCACGAGATCCTCTTCGTCGTGCCGGCCCTCGACGCGGAAAGCGTTGCCGTGGTCGGAGACTTCAATGCGTGGGAGGCGACCCCTCTCACGGACGAGAACCAAGACGGGATCTGGACGGCCTCGATCCCCCTTCAACCGGGGAGATACGAGTATGCATTCGTCATCGATGGCCGCTGGTGGGGCCAAGATCCCCTCGCCGACGAGTACGTGAGAACGTTCGGGCAGTACAGCTCTGTGCGCTACGTCGGCGGAGGAGGTGACGAAGTATGAACCGTACCCGAGGATTCTTCGGCCTGGTCGCCCTGCTGGGCGTTCTTCTCGCTCTGTCCGTAGCGACGGCAGCCCGAGCGACGGTCGACGATTTCGACCGCGCTCTGTCGACGATGTCACTGAGCTCGCACGACCGAATCCTCGCCGCAATCTCCACCGGACTTGAACAGTCGGGGTTCCCGGCTGACAACCTGCTTGCCCTGGTTCAGCAGCTCGGGGCGATCTCCGGCTCGGCGGAGGAGAAGGAGATGATCCTTCTCCTGTTCACGCGCTACCTAGAGAGCGGCATGCCGATCAGCGGCCTGCTGCCGATCGGATTCGATCTGGCGAACGCGCTCCAAGAGGGCGTGCCGATCGAGAGTGTCCTCCTCGAAGCGTTGAAGGGGATTGCGCAGGGCTCACCGATCTCGGTCATCGAGGCGGGCATCAGCCAGCGGTTGACGCTCCTCCTGTCGGTCCGGGATCTTCTGTTCTCTCGCGGCGTCTTTCGCGTGCCTGCGGGAACGGCGCAATCGAGCGCCAATGCCCTCCCGGAGACGCGGTTCGACGAACTCGTGGACCAAATCGCCGACGCCCTGAGCGACTACCTCGAAGGCGGCGGCGGACCGTTTGACGGGGAGGCGATGTACGCGTTGGTCTCCGATCGGCTCGGCAAGCTGCCGGCGTCGCTCGTCACATCGGAGGATGTCGCGCTCGTCCTGAGCGTGATCGGTCCGTCCGACCTGACGCAGATCGCCCTCGCCGCACTCACGTAACCAATCGAGCGCTGACTGGTATGTATCTTGCAAGTATCGGTAGAACCGAAGAAAGGAGGCGCACATGAACGCGAGAACACGTAAAGTCGGACTCCTCGCGCTACTGGTCGTCGCCGCGGCTGCGTTGATTGGATGGGCCCAAGTCCACCCGCAAGGGCTCATCGTCGGACCGTCGCCGAGCGACGAGCTGATCGTCTCAATCTCGACGGACAAGTCGGAGTACCAGGTGGGCGAGCTGGTCACCATCAGCTACGAAGTGAGCAAGGCCGCCTACATCTATATCTGGGACATCCTGCCGACGGGAGAGGTTCAGGTCGTGTTCCCGAACGACTACTACAGCTGGGGACAAGACAACTTCGTCGAAGCAGGCGAGCACCAGCTGCCGCAGAGCTTCCCGGTCGCGCCTCCGTACGGTACGGAGTACCTACAGATCCTGGCGACGACCCAACCGATCGACATCTCAGCATTCCCGATGAGCGACCCAGCGCTCTTCCAGGAGCAGGTCGAGGTTCAGGCCCTCGGGCTTCTGCTCGAGGATGAGAAGGCGTGGAGCTTCACGAGCTTCGAGATCCTCGAGGAGGTCCCGGACGACCAGGCGACGCTGATCATCTCTTCAACGCCGTCCGACGCCGAGATCCGAATCGACGGGACCTACGTCGGGAACACGCCCGGAACCCACTACGTCGCGCAGGGAGCGCACACCATCCAGATCGCCAAGGCCGGATACGTCCCGTACAGCACGTTCCTGATCCTGTTCGGCACCGGCACGCGGGAGATCAACGCGGAGCTGGATCCGCTCTTTCCGACCAACGATCCGCCGACGGCGGCATTCACGTTCGACCCACCGAATCCTCTGATCGGGAGCTACGTGCAGTTCAACGCGTCCGGCTCGTCGGATTCAGACGGCTCGATCGTCTCCTACAGCTGGAATTTCGGCGATGGAACGACGGGGAGTGGTCCCGTGATCTGGCACCTGTTCTCGATCGGAGGAAGCATTCCGGTCACGCTGACAGTCACCGACGATGACGGTGCGAGCGATTCCGTGACGCACGCCGTGCCTGTCGGCGCGATGAACACGCCCCCGGTGGCCGCGTTCACGACGACCGTTGCGACCGGCGGCTGGGTGCAGTTCGACGCGTCCGCCGCCTACGACACCGACGGGAGCATCGTGTCCTACATGTGGAGCTTCGGCGACGGGAACACCGGCACGGGTTCGGTTGTCTGGCACCAGTACCTCTCCTCCGGCCCGTTCCTGGCAACCTTGACGGTCGTCGATGACGACGGCGCATCGGCGTCCGCATCGGAGACCGTGATCCTCGCGCCGTCGAACACGCCGCCGGTTGCGTCGTTCACCTTCACGTCGATCGGCTCCAACTGGGTCCGCTTCGATGCGACCGCCTCCAGCGACGCCGACGGATCGATCGTCAGCTACGGCTGGAACTTCGGGGACGGATCCTCCGGTACGGGCAGTGTGACCTATCACCAATTCCCGACCGCAGGCGTCTTCCTCGTCGTCCTGACCGTCACGGACAACGGAGGCGCCACGGCGACGGAATCGCAGGTGGTCGATCTCGGCCCGGCCCAGGAGCCGCCCGTCGCATCGTTCACCTACAGCCCGCTCTTCCCGCAGGTCGGACAGCTACTGACGTTGGACGGAACCAGCTCCTTCGACCCCGATGGCACGATCGTTTCGTACCAGTGGGATCTGAACGGAGACGGAATCTACGACGCGTTCGGCCCGATCACCCAAGGGACGTTCGGCACGGCGGGCGCCAGACTGATCCGCCTCGCCGTTACCGACAATGACGGTCTGACCGCTTCGGCAACGCAGACGATTTACATCAGCGCGAGCAGCGGCCCGGCCGGCGCACCTGCGATGGGGACAACCCCGGGATTCTTCGTTTGGGGCACCGATCGCTGGCACATCACCGTGAACGCGGGCGCCGGATGGGTCACCCCGCACAGCTACGAGATCGAACTCCGCACCGACGGAACGTTCGAGGACATCAACGATCCGTCGGGGACCCCGGTGATCCCGCTCGGGCTCACGCCGACCCCGGTCGGCGGAGGCTGGACGGTTACGTTCTCCGGATCCATCTTGAGCGGATCCGTTGACTACACGTTCCGCGTCCCCACGTCGGACAGCGTCTGGATGCGACTGAGGCTGGACTACGACGGGGACGGTGACCTCGAGGAGTCGACCTCGTTCATCTACCTCGGAAACGGCCTCGTGAATCCGCCGAATGTGCCGATGGTCGTCGGGCTCCCGCGTGGGAGCACGGCGGAACTTCTGCCGACGATCGACTACCGCGTCGGATCGGCCGCCCGGTACACCGAGACCTCTCGCTGGATCTTCTGGAGAGCCTACCTCTCCGATCTCTAGCGACGACATAAGCACGCTGACGAGGGGCGGGGCTGCGGCTCCGCCCCTTTCCTTCGACGCGATCCCGCTTGCCGCTTCGTTTCGCCGAGGTGTAAGATCGCCGCATGGAGATTCGCTTCCTCGCGCTCGATTGGCCCCTCGACCGAGCGGATCTGCGCCGCGAGGGTTTCTTCGGGCGCATGTCCCTGTCCGCGTTCGACGTCGTTTGCATCGATCCGGGGGCGATTTCGAGAACCTGGTGTGAGGAGATCGCGCCGGAGCCGGACGGCGTTCGCCGGACGAGCCCTGACCGAGATCGGGGCTTCGGCCGCACAATGACCGGGTGGATGTCCCGACGCCGGATGGAGGCGAACGACCTCCTCAAACGCGGAGGAGGGATTCTCGTCTGTCGACTGCGCACCCGCGGAGAGCCGCTGGAGATCATCGGAAGCGAGGGACCGCCAGAGCACATCGATCGGTACAGCTGGCTGCCGTCGATCTCGCTGGTCGACCGTCATCACCAGCTGACGTTCCCGTCGAACGGCCGTTTCTTGCCGCGCAGAGGTGAAGACGTCGTCGTCGATGAGACCGGCCATCCGTTCGAGGCGTATCTCCGCGAATTCCGCGACTCGATCGTCTACGACGCCGTGTATCAGGACCTGATGTCGACGCCGATCGACCGCTTCGCGACCGTCCTTGCTCGCAACCGCGTCGGCGACGTTCTCGCCCTGTCGATTCCGTTCGAGGAGGGGCGTCTCGTCCTCCTTCCGCCCGTCGAGGGCGTCTCCCCGACGCGGGAGGCCGCTATCCTCCTCGACGCCGCCCGAAGCTTGAGCGAGCGGCCCGCCTTCGTCGCGCCGCCCGATTGGCTGCCGGGGTATCCGCTGCCAGGTGAGGACGCCCTCGTCGACGAACTGGCGTCGCTTCACGAGCGGCGGGATGCGCTCACGGCCAAGATCGACGAGGTGTCAGGGAAGCTCGACGAGAAGACGCGGCCGAAGCGGATCCTGTTCACGAAGGGACGGTTCTCCTTCCTTCCGGCGGTCATCGACGCATTCGGGGCCCTCGGCTTTGAGACACGCACGGAGGACGAAACCCTGCGCCTGACGAGCGAAGAGGGGGACGCGCTCGTCGTGGCGGAGGCGGTCGAGGAGGCGCAGGTGGGGCTTCCCGCGTACCGTCGACTTCGCGACGCGGTCGACCGGACCGTCACCGACGGCGCCGGCCACCACAAGGGAGTTCTCGTTGTCAGCGGCTCTCGGGAACTCGATCCGAAGCGCCGGCCGACGCCGTTCTCCGAGGGCGTCCTGCGCGGCTGCCAGTCGCAAGGCTTCTGCCTGATCTCCTCGTACCAGCTGTTCAAGCTCGTCCAAGCCGCATCGGAGGATCGGACGAAGAAGAACCTCGCCGACCTCCGCCGCGCGCTGCTCGAGTGTGACGGGGAGTTCAGGGAGCCGAACGCCTCGTGACGCCGGTTCTTCTCGTCTGCTTGGCCCTTCTCCCCACGTCAGCCCTGCTGTTGGCGCTGTACGCGCGCGCGATGCGAGCGCGCTCCCTCGGCCAGTCGATCCGGGCCGTCGGCCCGGCCGGGCACGCCTTGAAGTTGGGGACGCCGACCATGGGCGGCGCCCTCCTCTGTCTCCTCTGGCTCGGAGCCGTCGGGCTGCTCTTGATCTGGCGTCCAATGACTCCCGCGATGGGACTGGTCCTCGCCGGAGGCGGTCTGTTCGCCCTCATCGGTGCCGCCGACGATCTGATCTCGCTGCGACGAAGCCGGTCGCTCGGCCTCACGCCGTGGCAGAAGATCGCGCTCTCCACGGTGGCCGTCGTCTGCCTCTTCTTCTTGTTTCGCGACGCACTCGCCGTGCCGATGCAGGTTCCGTTCTCCGTTCGCAGCCTGTCCCTTCCCCCCGTCGCGCTGTTCGCGCTCACGTGGTTCGTCTTCCTCGGAGCGACGAACGGGGTCAACCTAACCGACGGGCTGGACGGCCTCGCCGGCGGCGTCGTGCTCCTCATCCTCGTCGGAGTGCTTCTCCTGCGTCCGACGCCGGAGAACCTCATGCTGTGCGCGCCGCTGCTCGCCCTGCTGGCAGGCTTCCTTTGGCTGAACGCCCACCCGGCCGAGATCATCCTCGGCGACGTCGGCTCCTACTTCCTCGGAGGTACGCTCGCCGCGCTGGCGATGGTCAACGGCCTCGCGTTCCTTCTTCCGGTTCTCGCGGGTGTCTTGGTGCTGGAAGTCGGTTCCGCCGCGCTGCAGATGTCTTGCTTTCGGTTGACCGGACGAAGGCTCTTCCGAATGACGCCGCTCCATCACCACTTCGAGATCGATCTTGGCGTGTCGTGGACGTCAATCCTGCCGGGTCTCCGGTGGCCGGAGCAACGGATCGTCGTTCGATTCTGGATCGTCCAAGGAGCGTTCCTCATCCTCGGATTGCTCGCAGGAGGAGTCGGCCGATGACCGCTCGAGGAACGGAACGGAAGACATGTGAGATGCTGGGACATCGAGCCGATTGGCTGAAGCCTGGTGCCGGAGGTGGGACTTGAACCCACACGAGGTGTGAACCTCACAGGATCCTGAATCCTGCGCGTCTGCCAATTCCGCCACTCCGGCTCGAGACAGCGCGATGTCCGGGAAGTGTAGACAGGGACTGCCGTCGTGTCAAGACAAGCGGAGCAGCAGTCCGGCCGCCATCGGGCCACGTCCGGCCGCCAATGTTGGGTCGCCCGAACCGACGGCGGCGCTTGGCGGCGAGTGTGATATACGCTACAATGCCGGACGCTTGACCGCACAGTCTGGGTGATGAAGGGAACGAGTGGCAGGGGTACAGATTCCGACCACCACGGGTTGACCGCCAGAGGGGGTTCTAGCATGGTCGATCTCAAAGACTTCCGGATCTTCTCGGATCTCAAGGAAAAGGAGCTCGCGAAACTCCGAGAATCGGTGCGCAGGATCAACTACGGCCGCGGGGAGATCATTTTCCAGGAGGGCGCCCCGGCCTTCGGCTTCTATCTGATCTTCGAGGGCATGGTCAAGCTGGTGAAGCGCAGCATGCGCGCCAAGAGCCAGATCCTGAAGATCGCCGGACCCGGCGAGATCCTCGGCGAGACAACGCTGTTCGACAAGGGAAGCCACAATGCCTACGCGAAGACGCTCGACGCCGTGACGGTCGGGTTCATCGAGCGAGGCGACTTCTTCTACTACCTCGAGCGGCATCCGAAGACGATCTTCCGCCTCTATGAGAAGCTTTCCGAGGAGCTCAAGGCGTTCCAGAACAAGCTCGCCGAGCGCTCCTACTCGTCGAGCAAGGAGCGCCTCGCGCGTCTGATCCTCCACCTGGGCAAGAGCGGCGTTGAACTCTCCCGGGCGGAGCTGGCGGAAATGGCCGGCGTTTCGTCCAAGACGGCGATTCGAACGCTCAGCGAACTCGAGAGCCGCGGGATCATTTCGATCGAGAGCCGGAAGATCAAGATCCTCCGTGAGGAGTATCTGCAGAAGATCGTGGAGCCGTTCTCGAGCAACCTGAACCTCAATCTGATCATCTGACGCACTCAGAAGAACGTCCCACCGCCTGGTGACCGTTGTCCTTTTCCGGTGTCGTGGGCGTTCTTACCTTCACGGCGGGCATCTGTCCGACCCACACCCCTCGTGGCGACAAGGATGGAGAACCATTGGCTGGAGGACTGAACCCTACGGAACGGACCATCATCGTCGGCGTCACGTTCGTGATCGCCGCGGTCGTGAGCGTTGTTCTGCGTCAGAACGGCGTCCCGATGCTGCCGGTCGTCGGCGCCTCCTTCCTCTTGCCGCTCCTGCTGGGAACGTCCGCCCTTCGGCTCCGTAGCGCCCTCTACCTCGCCACCGGCATCGCCCTCTCCGCCGCCGCGCTCCTCGCCCTTTCGCATGCGTCGTCGTGGGAGGCGATCGCGCTCCTGTTCGTCGGCTACGTCGGCCTGGGCGGCGCGATCGGTTTCGCGAACGAACGCAATGCCCGCCGTCGGACGAAGTGGCGAAAGCCGAGATCGCTCAAGGATCACTGCGACGAGGAGGTCTTCGACACGGCGCTCAACATCCTCCACTTCATCGATCGCGAGGGAACCGCTCTTCAGCGTAACGAAGCCTCCCGGGCAGCGATCGGCTACGCCACCAAGCGAACGATCCAACTCGGCGAGTACGTCCACCCGGACGACGTCGACGTCATGAAGACCGAGCTGATCCGCCTGTTCGATCGCGGCGAGATCCGAGGGATCAAGATCCGCTTCGTCTCGGAGAGCCGCAAGGCATTCCCGATCGAGCTCCGTGCGACCAAGATCAGCGATCGCCTCGCGATTCTCGAAGCGTGCGAGAAGAGCCGCGAAGCGGAGCTGGAGCGACGCCTGATGGAGACGGAGGCTCGCTACCGAATCTTGATCGAGAAGGCGATCGATACGCTCGACTCCGCGATCATCATCACCGACCAGCACGGCAAGGTGCTCTGGGCGAACGCGACCGTCGGCCGGTTCTTCGGCATCGATCGCGACCGCCTGATCGGCGTCGACGCGCGCCGGGCGCGATCCCGCTACGTCGGAGCGTTCGAGGATGCCCAGACGCTCGCCCGCGTGATGGAGGAGGCGGCCGAGAAACGAGAGCGGATCGACTCGATGACCTGCCGGGTCCGTCCGACGCTCGGGCGGGACGAGCGCGTTCTCGAGTACCGATCGATCCCGATCGAGGCGGAAGACCATCGGAGCGGCGGGATCGAGCATTTCATCGACGTGACCGAGCTGAAGGCCCTCGAAGAGAATCTCCGCGAGCAGACGAAGAACCTCGAACTGAGCTACGAGAAACTCGAGGAGTTCTCGTCGGTCGTCGCGCACGACCTCAAGGAGCCGGTACGCACGATCGAGACGTTCAGCGGCTTCCTGCTCGAAGACTACGAAGATCGCCTCGAGGAGGAGGGGGTGGAGTTTCTGCAGACGCTGCGCCGCACGTCGTCGCGGATGCGGGAGCTGATCACCGATCTTCTGTCGCTGGCGCGCGTCCAGGTTGACACCGCATCCTTCGAGCGGATCAACACCCAGCGGCTGCTGGAGGAGATCCAGGAGGATCTCGACGCTCGCTTGCGGGGCGTCAATCTACAAGTCGCGGGCAACCTCCCGCCCGTCCGAGGCAGCCGCGTGCGCATCAGCGAGCTGTTCAGCAACTTGATCGTCAATGCGATCAAGTACAACGACAAGGCTCTGCCCACGGTCCGCGTCGACTGGATGGAGGACGGTCGGAGCGATCGCGTCACGTTCCTCGTCGAAGACAACGGCATCGGCATCGAAGCTCGGTATCAGGAGCGGATCTTCGGGATCTTCGAGAAGCTGAACCCCAGAGAGGACATCGAGGGAACCGGCGCCGGCCTCGCCATCTGCAAGCGAATCGCCGAGGAGCACGGCGGGCGGATCTGGGTGAAGTCCGAAGTTGGCAAGGGAAGCACGTTCTACTTTACCATTCCCAAAGCAAGAGAGGTGGAATCGAATGCGTAGCCTGGAGAAGATGAAAGTCCTCGTCGTCGAGGACAACCCGAACGACGTCACGATCATCAAGCGCGCCATGCGCAAGAGCGACGTGAAGTGTGAACTCCACTTCGCCCGCGACGGCGAGGAAGCGTTGGACGCTCTCTACCAGAAAGGCGAGTTCGTCGACACGCCGAAGCCGGACCTGATTCTGCTCGATATCAACCTGCCGAAGATCAACGGCCTCGAGGTTCTGGCCAAGGTCAAGGAGGACGAGCGGCTCCGTAGGATCCCGGTCATCGTGTTGACGATCTCCGAACGGGAAGAGGACATGGTCAAGGCGTACGACAGCGGTGCGGCAAGCTACATGACCAAACCGGTCGACTCGAAGGACTTCGAGCGCCTGATCCAGACCGTTCAGGACTACTGGAAGATCGCCCAGATCGCGCCCGAGTAGCAACCGGTCGATCGAAGAGAGAACCATCACGAACACCGCGTGTCTCGCCGTTCAGGCACGGAGCGACCGCAGCGCACAGCTCCTCCGCCGGGCCGGCGAGACACGTGTCCCCTGCGGGTCGCTTCCCGGTCCCGCGGGAAGGTCTTGAACGCTACGTCCCTTCGTTTCCCCTGAGCCGATACCACACCGTTCTTCCCGGTACGCTTCCGACAAGCTTTCGACAGAAGCGAGGTGTGCGCTACCGGAGAGGAAACGATTCTGTGAGGACGCCACGCGAGAGCGGCGCCTCCATCGTACCTCCGACCCGACTTCCGCACCGCGAACGAGAGCGCGGTGATCCTCCGGGACGCGCAGGGGCACCTCGGGAGCGAAGGCCCCGCCGATCACAAGCGGAAACGAGAGATTCGGTGGGACAGCCAACGGTCCTTACCCCGGGAAGGCGGGCGGCAGCAGGTCCGCCTTCCCACCCCCGCATCCTTCACATACCCATGGGCTCGCGCTTGCATGCGAGATCGCCGTCGCCCGTCACGGAGACCGAGGGACGAACGCAGCATCGATGATCGCCGCCCAGCGGCCCGCCCGCGTCGCTTCCTCCGTGTCAAGATCCCGCCCCCCGGCAAGGTCGATCAAGCCCGACATCGCCTCGGACACTTCTGCTGACACGGGGAACGGCACGCTCGTTGCCTCTGCGCTGCCGTAGAAGATGGCCGTCAGGTCCTCGTCGATCCGATCGATAGAACCCCTGCTCGCCATTGTGTGCGCCGTGAACGCGACCGCGAAGCACCAGCGCGCTTCGTCGTCGGTCAGCCCATCGAACGTCGCTTCGAACAGGTCGTCGAGACGCTTGTTCAACTCGTGAATCCGCACGAACAGGCCCGCATCGCTCGCCTCTTGCAGAAATGCAACTTCGTCCACAGAAGCTTCGTCGATCCCCTCGAGCACCGGCCGGTAGACCGCGCAGAAAGCGTCCGCCTCCGTCTGGAGTTCGACGAGCTCCTCATTCGGGACTCTCGAGACACCTGAGTCAGCTGTGACCGACATCAGATGAAGCTCAGCGAGCGCGCGCGGGAACCGATCGCACGCGCCGCTAAGATCCTGCGGGACCGAGACGCCGGCGCCGTTGAACAGATACTCCGCGTACGACTCGTGCAGCGCGAAGAGCGGAGCGAACGCTGCGTAGACATCGGCAAAGCGGGCACCGGCAAGCCCGCCCGCGCAGCCCATCGACACCTCCGAGGGCGCAGCCTGTGACCGATCGAACGGCAGTACCAGGACGACGGCCGCAAGCGCTGCGGCAAGAGCGATCCAGAGAATCGGTTTCACGTCGCAGAGAATCATAGTCCCTACGATCGCATCCGCCCACCGCGATCGTGCGGCTTGACTGTCGGAAGGTTTGGCCGTCAGACAGGTTTGCGCGGAATCTTGTCCTTCGCTCGTGGCCCAAACAAGCGTATTTCAGGACCTTTGCGCCATTCCGAGCACTTCAACCTATAAAGATCGGTCAAGTTGTCAAAAGTGGACGTCCCGACTAGAATGTGATCCAGATCACTGGGCACCGGACTTCCGGTGAGAGAGGCGCGTCAAGAGTCAAGGAGGTACCGTTGAAGAGGCTGTTTGCCGTAACAGTCGTGCTCGTCCTGGGTCTTTCCCTGGTCGGCATGGCAGCTGGAAAGGTCGCCGTCGTTCTCGACGTCGGCGGTCGTGGAGATCTCTCGTTCAACGACATGGGATTCAAGGGCACCGACCAGGCGGCGGCGGACTTCGGATACGAGATGGTCGAAGTTCAGTGTGCGACGGGCGCGGACTACCTGCCGAACCTGCGCAACGTGTCACGAAGCGGGGAATACGAGATCATCATCTGTGTCGGATTCCTGCTTGGTGATGCGCTGGCCGAAGTCGCCCCCGAGTTCCCGGACCAGAAGTACGCGATCATCGACGTCGACTACATCACCGGCGACAACATCATGAACATCGTGTTCCGCGAGAACGAAATGTCGGCCCTGATCGGCGCACTCGCCGCCATGGTCGCCAACGAGTTCGGCTACTCGCACGCCGGTGTCGTCCTCGGTATCGAGATCCCGGTGCTGTATCACTTCGAAGCCGGATTCCGCTTCGGCATGGACTGGGCGAATGCCAAGGTCGGCGGAGATGTTGACCTGCTCTACACCTACACCGGCTCGTTCAGCGACATTGCGCTGGGCAAAGCCGCCACGGAAGCCATGCTCGCACAGGGTGCGGTCGGCGTGTACAACGTCGCAGGCCCGCTCGGCATCGGTGACCACGAAGCCATCGCTGAAGCGCACCAGAACGCCGGCACCACCTACGGCGCTCCGTACTTCTTCGGCGTCGACGCCAACCAAGACTGGATCGGCGATGGATACCACGGTCTCGCCAGTGGTATGAAGCGCGTGGACACCGCCTGCTACATGGCCGTTGAGGCCGCGCATGACGGCACGTTCACGGCCGGTGTCACCAGCCTCGGTCTGACCGAAGGCGGTGTCGCAATCTCGAAGCTCGGCGACCTCGGCGACTTCATCCAGTTCGGCGTTGACGGTGGATCCGTTGACCCCGACATGTTCTATGAGATCGTCGCCAACTGGGCGAGCAACCGTGCCACGGTCCCTGCGTACATCTGGGATGCCGTGGACGAGCTGGAAGCCGCCATCCTCGCCGGTACTGTGACCGTTCCGACGGCCAACAACGGTGACGAGATGGCCGTAGTCCGCGCAGACTACGAGCTCGGCGCTCCGTAGGACTGTGCAGAACTCGTAAGACATCGAGGGAGAGAGGGCTTCGCTCTCTCTCCCTTTTCTGCGTTACGTACAGCGAACACAAGGGCTAGGGGAAAAGCCAATGACTTCGGAGAAACCCAACACGTCCCCCGTGGAGTCGAAAGGCGGGTACTTCCTACGCGGCGAGAAGATGGGCAAGATCTACTCCGACGGTACGGTCGCGTTGAAGGAAGCCTCCATCGAGATCCACACCCACGAGATCATCGGTCTCTTGGGCGAGAACGGTGCGGGCAAGACGACGTTCACGAAGATCCTGTCCGGCCTCCTGCCGCCTACCAGCGGACGCGTCCTGTCCCCTAAAGGACCCGTGCGCTTCTCGAGTCCGAGAGAAGCGCTCGACTTCGGCATCGGGATGGTGCACCAGCATTTCGCACTCGTCGGGACCTTCACCGCCGCGGAGAACGTGGCCCTCAGCCACGAGCGTCCGTTCACGCGCATTCAGCTGGCCAAGGCCGAGGCACGCCTTGAGGAACTGATGGAGGAGAGCGGGCTGCACGTGCCGCTCGACGTGCCGATCGAGAAGTTGGCGGTCGGAGAGCAGCAGCGTGTCGAGATTCTGAAGGTCTTGAGTCGCGACGTCGATCTGCTAATCCTCGACGAGCCGACCTCCGTACTGACCCCTCTGGAAGTCGATGAGCTCTTCACGCTGCTCAAGCGGCTCAAAGGCGAGGGCAAGTCTATCATCCTCATCACACACAAGCTCAAAGAGGTTCAGTCGGTCACCGATCGCGTCGTCGTGCTGCGGCACGGTGAACTCGTCGGAGATGTGCCGACAGAGACCGCGACCACCGAGCAACTGGCACAGCTCATGGTCGGCCAGGCCATCGACAAAGATGCAGGAGCCGTGGAACTCAGCGATCAGGAGCTCCCCCTGAAGCGAGAACGAAGTGTCGTCAACCGAGACGCCGACAGCGTTCTACACGTCGAGGGGCTCACCATTCGCAGCAATGTCGGGGACATCGCAGTTGAAGACCTATCGTTCGACGTGTACGGCGGCGAGATCTTCGGCATCGCCGGCGTCGAAGGAAACGGACAGAGCGAGCTCGTCGAATCGCTCACCGGACTTCGCGTCCCGATGCGCGGCCAAGCGACGATCAACGGCACCAACATCCTGGGGCTGAGTCCTCGCGAGATCTACAAGCTTGGCGTTGCGCACATTCCCGAGGACCGATGGGAACTGGGGCTCGTGCTTCCGTTCACGCTGGCAGAGAACGCGATCCTGGGTGTCCATCAGTGGAAGGAGTTCAAGGGCCCGCTGTCGTTCCTCCGTTGGGGGAAGATCAACACGCACGTTCGCGCGTTGATGGACCGCTTCGAGATTCGCGCAGCAGGCCCAAGCTCCCCCGCCAAGTCGCTATCCGGTGGAAACCAGCAGAAACTGATCGTCGGCCGCGAGCTCGCCAAGGACCCTGCCATCATCGTCGCCAGTCAACCGACGCGCGGTCTGGACATCGGCGCAGCCAAATACATCCGAGATCTGCTGGAGGAGATGCGCGACAATGGACGAGCAATCCTGCTAGTGTCCGCAGATCTGGATGAGGTTCTCGCAAGGGCAGATCGCATTGCCATCATGTACGAAGGCCGCTTCATGGCCGTGTGCGACCCTGACGAACTCGACCGCGAGCAGATCGGGTTGCTTATGGGCGGCGTAGAACGAGAGGAGGCAAGGGTATGAGCGAGCAGTCCGCCGCCAAGGAATCCAGACTGCTGCGCGGGGTGCACAAGACCGTGACGGGATTGAATCCCGTGCTCGAGTCCCTGCTTGCAGGCGTCGTCGGATTGCTGATCGGCGCGCTGCTGATGTACATCTGGGGATTCGACCCTTGGAAGGCATACATGTCGCTCTTCAAGGGCGCCTTCGGTGACTCCTACGGGTGGGCGAGTTCGATTGCCCGCGGAACGCCTCTGGTTCTGACGGCGCTGACATTCTCGATCTGTCTGCGCGCAGGCATGTTCAACATCGGCGCCGAAGGCCAGATGATGATCGGCGCCATCGCCGCCATCACGATCGCGCTGTTCGTGCTTCCGGCCGGCCTTCACATGATTGTCGGCCTGGTGATCGCCGCAACCGCAGGAGCAATCTGGAGCATCGTGCCCGCAATCCTGAAGATCATGCGCGGCGTGAGCGAGGTCATCTCGACCATCATGTTCAACTGGATCGGCCGCTTCCTGGTCATCTGGTTGGGTGTGCATATTCTGGTCGACCCGACTCGCGCCGAGAAGACATTGTCGATCCCGAAGGCGACGCGTTTCCCGGTCATCATGAAGGGAACGGACCTCACGGCTTCGGTCTTCCTGGCCGTCGGCGTCGCACTCATCATCTACTTCGTGCTTTGGCACACCACGGTGGGGTACGAGGTCCGTGCAGCCGGACTGAATCCGACGGCTGCGCGGTACGGAGGAATCCGCAACAAGCGGACGATGATCCTCGCATTCCTTCTCGGCGGCGCAACCGCCGGTCTGGCGGGCGCAGCACTCGTGATGGGCCTGCCGCCGTCCTATGCCATCTTCAGTTCGGGCATGCCGAACCTAACGAACATGGGATTCGACGGCATGGCCGTCGCCATGGTCGGGCGCAACCATCCGATCGGGATCCTGCTGGCAGCGCTCTTCTTCGGAGGATTGAACGCCGGCGGACGCATGATGCAATTGGGCTCGAACGCCGTACCGCTGGAAATGGTGCGCGTCGTGATGGGTGCCATCGTCCTGGCGATGTCGATTCCTGAACTCATCCGTCTGTTCCCCGCCATCAAGAAGTCAGTGGAAAACATCGTCGGACGGATTCGCGACCGGCGGGAACGACGCGCCGTGAAGGAGGTGAGCGAATGAACTGGCTATTCCTGCTCAGCTACTCGCTGCATGCGATGGTCCCGCTCACGCTCACTGCGGTCGGCGAAATCGTTACGGAAACTTCCGGGCTATTCAACATCGGTCTGGAAGGAATTCTGCTGATCAGCGCCTTTGCGGGCGCGTTGGGCGCGGAAGCCAGCGGCAACGCCATCGTCGGCCTCCTGACAGGCATGGCCGTTGGCGCAGCATTCGGTCTGCTGTTCGCGGTGATCAACACGTACTGGAAGGGTACGCAGATGGTGACCGGTATCGGCATCAACTTGTTCGCGGTCGGATTCGTCGCGTTCGGGCTGATCTTGCTGGGCTCGCCGGGATTCCACGACGTTCCCACCTCCGCCGAGCTCACGAGCATTCGAAGCGGCATGGGCGGCATCAGTCCGATGATCTTCGTCGCATTGGTGATCCCGTTTCTCATCCACTGGTTCCTGAGGCGCACCCGCGTGGGATTGATCCTGAAGGCGACCGGCGAAATGCCGGAAGCAGCCGACGTTTCCGGCATCAACGTGAACATGGTGCGTATTCTCGCCGCCATCTTCGGCGCATCGTTGGCCGGGCTCGGCGGGGCCTACATGAGCGTTGCCTGGCTGGGATCGGTCACCAAGGATCTCTCTGCAGGTCGCGGATTCATCGCCCTTGCCTGTGTCGTGTTCAGCGGACTCAATCCGCTCCTGGCGCTGTTGGGCGGATTCATCTTCGCATTCTTCCAGGGCTTGGCGGAAACACTGAAGACAATGCCGAACAAGATCATCCCGTGGCAGTTCGTCTCGATGCTTCCCTACATCGTGACGCTGCTGGTCGTCTCCGGTGCCATCGGCCGAGTCCGATTCCCGAAGGAACTCGGCGTCCCGTACAAGCGGGAGTAACTGCGCAATCCGTGCATGAGCCGGTCGAGGGGCCGGCTGCGAGGTGGCCTGAGACAGGCGGACGAGAACCCTTGGGGTTCTCGTCCGCTTCTCCCGCAGCACGCGCGGAATCTACCGCCCGATCAGATCCTCTAGATACTGTTGGATCTCCTCGAGGCCGTACGTGGTCTTCATCGCCCTGTAGTCTTCGAGCCAGGCGTCTTTAATCGTGTCGTCACGGCGGATCTCAACGTCGGTGATCCCGAACGAACTCATCATCCGCTCG
>Ga0272441_10002609_pt1 | contig 36151 bp, 34 predicted proteins | sample SSMProp6N_FD_193582 | JGI IMG/M metagenome (GOLD analysis project Ga0272441, IMG submission 193582) | Marine sediment archaeal communities from Little Sippewissett salt marsh, Falmouth, MA, United States - SSM-Prop-6N | ecosystem: Environmental > Aquatic > Marine > Wetlands > Sediment ...
AAGATGTCTCCGGTATGGCCATCGATCCTCATGGAGTCAGCAACATACAGGAAATGTTTCCTGGCTCCGTTTCGGAAAAGGTACTACGAAAAGCCAAAAAGCCCGTTCCTGTTATAAAGGGATAGACCAACAAGTATTACCTTACCCTATGAGAGGCTTAGGGGACGCTTCCCCTAAGCCTCTTTTTTTAAATAATCTGTACGCCGAGGCTGAAAATAAATAAAAATAGTTGCAGTATAGATCAAAAAATCGCATTATTAGGTGTTACGTTGACGCGGGGTTAGATAGGAAAAAAGGGAGGGAATATCCGAGTGCGCGGCAGGTACAAGAGGACAGTTCCGTTTTTTATCATTCGCCTGATTTTCCCGAATAAATCCTAAGGTCTCACCTGTGCCGACAGGGATATCCTGTGAGTGCATGATATCTCAAATCGAAAGATACCCTATGGGTGAAACTTTTTGCTTGACTTATGACTATACAGTCTATATTTTGCACCGTCAATACAGACAATGACTGTACGGTCATATTCCGGGGGCCTCACGTGGAAGACAAAAAACTGGCACGAAAGAAAATTATTCAGGCCTATACGAAAAAGGATATCCTCAAGGCGGCGATTGATATCATTGCGACGAAGGGCGTTCAGAACCTCACCATGGATCGTGTCGCTGCCGAAGCGGGCGTCGCCAAAGGAACCCTCTACACGCACTTTGAAAACAAGAAACAGATCTTCGAGGCGGCGATTCAAGAGAGTTTCCAACCTCTCCTTGAGGAGCTGTCGTCCATATTTGAAAGTAGTGCGACTCCCGACAAAATGCTCGAGAACATTATTCGAAGCCATCTGGAGTTTTTCAACAGGCAGAAGAAGTTCCTCCGGGTTCTTCTCCACAGTCGCAATGCAGCTCACGACGGGAGGAACCGCTACCAGTCCAGTGAATATAAAGAAATGATCACAAAAATATCGGCAATCCTGGAGGAGGGAATCGCTCAGGGTCTTTTTCGACCGGTGGATTCAACAAAAATGGCAGCCATCTTTATCGAGGCAATTGTTGCCGTAACGATCCAGCGTCTCTTCAGTAACGCCACGACACTGATTGAGGACGATGTTGCACTCATCAATGGGATTATGATGCGGGGAATCGAAAGGTCATGAAAAAAGATTTCACTATTACAACGATACGTAGCTGGGGGTTAACAGTATAATGCAAAAGGTATCCATCACCACCATGAAAAACATTGCATGGTGCGTCGTCATTTTTCTCATTCTCAGCGGCTGTGTGGCCGGACAGGACATCCATAAGGATCTGACCGCCTCGAGGGAGGCAACATTTAATAACTGGCAGCAGCAGAAAAGGGCAACGGGCGACAAAGCAACAATCATCGAGGGGTCCCTCTCACTCGAAAAGGCCCTCAAACTGTCCCTCACCTATAATCGTACCCTCCAGGAGACAATGGAAGAAAAAAATATCGCAAAGGGCCGAATCCTCGAGGCATACGGGGGAGTTCTGCCCAATGTCACGCTGAATGGGAACTATACTCGTCAGAATAGAGACAGCAGAAAGGTTGAAGGCATTACCTACCCTCTCGGCCAGAAGAACAACTACGAAGGAAGCCTCTCGATTGTACAACCCTTATATCATGGTGGTGCGGCAGCTGCCGCCCTGAGGGCATCCCGACTCTACGATGCGCTGACTGACGAGACCGTGAGGGGTACCGTTCAGAAGACGATGTACGAAACGATCAGGGCCTACCGCCAGACGCAGCTCGTCCGTGAGCAGTTGAAGGTTACCAGGGCCGACGTCGCCCTCGCCGAGGCACACCTGAAAGACGTCACGGTAAAAAGACGGTTCGGCGCAGCCTCGGATTTCAATGTGCTCCGGTCACAGGTCGATCTATCGAACGCGCAGGCCGAGATGCTCTCTTTTCAGAACAAATACAATACGGCGGTAGTCAACCTTCTGCAGGTTATGGGGATGTCACAGGAGAGCAGAATCGAACTGACGGAGAGCCTTGATTACGAACCCATGACCGTGGAAGAAGAAAGGGCAATTCACGAGGCCTTCAAAAACAGGCCCGACCTCGCCGCCGCCGATCTGTCGTTACGACTGCAAAATGAATCGTTAAATGTGGCAAAGAGCGGATACCTGCCGCAGATAAACGCCTTCTATAACTATATGATGGGAAACCCCGACCCCTACATTCCCACAAATGATGAGTGGGAAAATGCGTGGTTTGCCGGAATCAACATCACAGTGCCCCTCTTTGACGGTATGGTGCGAGAGGGTCGGGTAGCCCAGGAAAGGGCATCGGTCAAGAAGCGGGAGATCGGACTTGTCGATGCCCGTGAACGGGCGCTCTTCGAAGTGCGCACGGCCATACTGAACCTCAGGGATACCGACGAGTCCGTCAATGTTCAGACACTGACAGTCAAACAGGCGCAGGAGGGTCTCCGCCTCGCCGAGGTGGGCTACCGGGAGGGTATTCTCGACCAGGTTTCGGTCCTCGACGCACGATCAGCTCTCACAAAGGCACAGCTTCTTTATTACAAGAGCCTCTTTGATCATGCCCTTTCCTGTCTCGATCTTCACATGGCCATGGGCATCCTCTCCTTTGAGGGACAATCATACGGCACAGAAGGAAATAAAAATTGAGTTTGCCACACTATCTTACAAAAGCGGTAAGGGGATAAGAGACTATGCTGATTTCCGATACTTCCATACGACGTCCCGTCATGACACTGACCATCATGGCGGCAATCGTTATTTTCGGCTGGATGGCCTACAAGAGCATGGGTATCGATCTCTTCCCCGAAGTCGATTTCCCCGTCGTCACCGTACAGACGGTCCTTGAGGGTGCCAGTCCCGAAGTCGTCGACTCAGACGTCACTGACGTTCTGGAAGAACAGATCAAGACAATCGGCGGCATCAAATATCTCATGTCACAGAGCTATGAGAGTTTCTCAATCATTATCGTCCAATTTGAACTCGAAAAGGATGTCGATGTAGCCACCCAGGAGATCCGTGCAAAGGTGAACCTCGCCGAGAGAAATCTCCCTGACGATGTGGATAAACCGGTGGTCGACAAGATGGATGTTGCCGCAAACGCAATCATGTGGCTCACCGTCTACGGGACGATTGATTACAGTGAGATGTCCTACTATGCCGATAAGGTCCTGAAGGAACAGCTGCAATCGATAAACGGTGTCGGAAATATCCAGTTGGGAGGACTGAGAGAACGGGAAATTCGCGTCTGGCTCAATCCGGAAAAGCTGAAAGCCCAGGGGCTCACGGCCCAGGATGTAATGGGGGCAATCAAATCAAAACACCTTGAGTTACCCGGCGGCCGTATCGAAACAGAAACGAAGGAATACAGCGTCAAGATCAAGGGTGAGTATACCTCCATCGAAGAGCTTGAAAACCTCGTCGTTGCCGAACGAAACGGCACGACGATAACGCTCAGAGAAGTGGGAAAGATTGACGATGGATTTGAGGATCTGAGGAGCATCGCCCGATTCAACGGCCTCCCCGCCATCGGACTGGGGATCAGAAAACAATCGGGGGCCAATACAACGGCAGTGGTCGATGCCGTAAAGGCAAAACTCGACACAATCAGGGAAGACACCCCCGAAGGCATTTCTATCGGTCTTGCCTTTGACACCTCGGGATTCATCAAGGACTCAATGAGGGGTGTTCAGTTCGATATCATCTTCGGGATCATACTGACGGCCCTGATCATGTACCTCTTTCTCAGGAATTTCAGGGTCACCTTCATCAGCGTGACGGCAATCCCCATCTCGCTGATCGGCGGTTTTGTCCTCATGAATGCCCTGGGATTCACCGTCAACAATCTCACGATGCTGGCCATGTCACTCTCCGTGGGAATGGTGATCGATGACGCCATCGTGGTACTGGAAAATATCTTTCGCCATGTCGAGGCCGGCGAAGATCCCATGAAGGCCGCCAGTGTGGGCACCGGCGAGGTGGGTCTTGCCGTTATTGCCGCCACCTCTTCCGTGGCAGCTGTCTTCATCCCCGTGGCCTTCATGAAGGGAATGATCGGCCGTTTCTTTTACCAGTTCGGTATGACGGTGGCACTCACCATTATCATATCGGTCATCGTTTCGCTGACCCTGACACCGATGCTCTGTTCCCGAATGCTGCACCACCAGAAATCTCACAAAAAACTGTACACGATTCTTGAAAACGCCTTCCTCGCCATGGAGCGAGGCTACAGGCGAGCCCTGCAGTGGGCCGTTTCATATCGATGGACCGTCATTATTATCGCGATCGCCACCTTTGCTACCGGCATCTATATGGTAGGATTTATCGGAACCGAATTCTTTACACCGGCAGACGAGGCACAGTTCAAGATCGGCTTTGAACTCCCCACGGGCACATCGATCGAGCAGACGAATAAGCGATTCCATGAACTGGAGACAGTAATCTCGAAGCAACCCGAAATGGATCACTATTTCGGCGCCGTCGGGGTCGGGGGCGGCCGAGAGGTCAACAAGGGAATCATGATTATATCACTTGTCCCGAAAGAGGAACGTCTCGAGACCCAGCAGGAGATCATGAAAAGGATGCGAGAAACATTAGACGGATACAACGACATGACCTCCTCTGTCGAATACCTCTCCGTCGTGGGAGGTGGTGAACGTGAAGCAGATGTGGAGATCGTCGTTCAGGGACCTTCGGTGGATGATCTGGCCCGAGTGAGTGAGAGGATCGTCTCCGACCTGGAATCGCAGGGTGTTTTCGTCGGCGTCGATACCGATCTTCGTATTACGAAACCGGACATAAAGGTTCACATTAACAGGGCTCTCGCCGATGATCTCGGCGTGGATGTCCGATCGATCTCGAACGAAATCTATATCCTTTTCGGCGGGAAGGAGGCAGCGAAATTCAAAGAGGGTGGCTATCGATACGATATTCGAGTCAAGGCGCTTCCGGACTTCAGATCGAACCCCTCCGACCTGGAGCTTATCTCGGTTCGCTCCCGCGAGGGACAGCTTATCAACGCCTCCAACCTCATCTCCCATGAAGTAAGCAAAGGACCCAACGTAATTAACCGTTTTGACCGCATGCGATCGGTCAAACTCTACGTCGACGTCGAGGGAATCTCCGCCGGCGAGGGACTTGCCAAGGTAGAGGAAACCGTTGCCAAATATCTTCCCGGTGATGGCAACTGGGGAATGGCCCTTGTGGGAAGAACCCAGGTATTTAAAGAGTCTTTCGAGTATCTGTTCCAGGCGCTTCTGATAGCCATACTCGTGATTTATATGATTCTCTGCATCCAGTTCGAGTCCTTTATCCACCCCTTTACGATGATGCTCGCACTGCCGCTGTGCATGGTGGGCGTCTTCGGTGCCCTTCTCTTGACGGGGAAGACCCTGAACATCTTCTCCTTTATCGGCATTATCATGCTTATGGGTATCGTTACCAAAAACGGTATCCTTCTTGTCGACTTCGCCAATCAGCAGCGGCGAAAAGGGATGGACAAGGTACAGGCGATGCTCACGGCGGGACCGATTCGACTCAGGCCTATCCTTATGACGGCATCGGCCGTTGTAATCGGTGTTGTCCCTGTAGCGCTGGCCTTGAGTGAAGGTGGCGAAACACGGGCACCCATGGCAATCGCCGTCATCGGGGGGATGATCTCTTCGACGCTCTTGACGCTTCTGGTGGTCCCCGTGGTGTATCTCATGCTTGACGATGCGAAGGAGTGGGTGTCGGGAAAGTTTCGACGACTCCGCCACGGAGCGCCTCTCAATACTATCAGTGAAGAAAAACAAGGAGAATAGTGATGCAACATAGTTCCTATGGAAGGTATTCCACAGCGCTTCTCATCATCTTTATCCTGGTTCTCTTGTCAGGATGGACCACCACCGGCAATAGCCAGGAAAGAACGGTAAAAGAAACAGCGGAAACACAGGAGGTCACAGCAGCCCCCGTCGAATTACGTGATTTTCAGCCCGTCATCAAGACAACGGGCACGCTGGTTCCACGTCGTCACACCGACGTCTATGCCCTCGCCGGCGGTAAGGTCGAAAAACTACCGGTTGACATTGGTGATCGTGTGTCGAAGGGAGATCTTCTCTTTATGATTCGAACTATCGACTATCGCCTTGCCCTTCAGCAGGCGAAGGCAAACCTCGCGCGTGCCGGAGTAATGGTCAGGGATCGCACACGGGAGCGGGAACGGATCAAGAATCTCTTCGAAGCAGGATCGGCCACACAGCAGATGTATGATCAGACGATCACCGCCTATGAAGATGCGGAAGCGTCACTCGCCCAGGCCGTTGCAGCCCGCGATATCGCCCGGCAGGCACTGCAGGACTGCACCGTTTCGGCGCCATACGACGGCAGTATTACCGCTCGATACCTGGAAGAGGGAGAGTTCATAGGAAAGGGACATAAGGTCCTCGAAATTATGGACTTATCAGTCCTCAACGCCGAAATGGAACTTCCCGAACGGTATGCGGGAGCGGTAATGAATGGCCTTCCCGTTGATCTCTCATTCAATTATCGGTCCGACACTGTTTCCGGAACCATTGTGGCGGTGAACCCAAAATTAAATCCCTCCAACAGGACCTTTCTGGTGAAGGTGGCCGTTGACAACAGAGAAGGAGCCCTGCAGGCGGGCCTCTTCTGCTCCGGCCGCTTCAAGCTTCCCACAAAGGAAAAACAGATGGCTGTTCCCTCGGAAGCACTCATCCGAGACGAGGGGCGTTCCATCGTGTGGATTATTAAGGCTGGCAAGGCCTATAAACGCGCGGTTAAAGAAGGCTCATTTTTCAACGGCTTTGTCTGGATACTCGAAGGTCTTAACCCTGAAGATACCGTTATTACTAAAGGTTCAGGAGGATTGATCGAAGGGAAACCGGTCACGATACTTGAATAAAAAGTTGAATGTATCTGTCAATTAAAGTAAAGGAGAACCTTCACAGCACAACCTGAAGAAGAAAGGACTTGGTAATGCAGACAAGAGAAATTGAATTACATGATCTGAACGTTGAGAACTATATTGAAGAGAAGGTCGAAGAGATCAGGGCAACCGTGGGAAATGGCCTTGCGGTCAATGCGCTTTCCGGCGGCGTCGATTCTGCCGTCGTTACCATGATTGCCCACAAGGCACTCGGAGAGAGACTCAAATCTTATTTTATAGATTCAGGACTCATGAGAGAGGGTGAACCTGAGCAGATTGCCGCCTGGTTTGCCGAGCTGAATGTCCCCATCGAAATCATCGATGCCCGGGAAGAATTCCTCAATGCCCTCAAAGGGAAGCTCGATCCAGAAGACAAACGGGAGGCGATTACGCAGACCTTTTACAAGAGCGTCTTTGGCAAACTGGTCAGAGAAAGTGGCGCGAAACACCTCCTCCAGGGAACGAACTACACAGACATAGAAGAAACGGTTGCAGGAATAAAGCGACAGCACAATATCCTCGAGCAGCTCGGTATCAATCCTGAAGAGCAGTTCGGCTACAAGGTCCTCGAACCCCTGCTTCAGATCAGAAAACCCGCGATACGAGAGGTCGGAAAGGCCACAGGCCTGCAGGAAGCGATATACAACAGGCCCCCCTTCCCCGGACCCGCCCTGGCGGCGCGTGTCCTCGGCGAGATCACCTGGGAAAAACTTGAAACGGTGCGAGCGGCCACGACGATAGTTGAAGAAGAACTGTCCGCAAGCGGTGCCTTCCAGTACCTTGCCATACTCCATGAAGACAGGGTCACCGGAATGAGAGACGGAAAGAGAGATTTCGGCCTCCAGATCGAAGTCAGATGCTGGGAAAGCGAGGATGCGAAAACGGCGACCCCCACACGATTACCCTATGAAAAACTTGAGACACTCGGCGACAGGATAACCGCCGAGGTTAAAGGAGTCGTGAGCGTCACCTATAATATTACGAAAAAACCGACATCGACGATAGAGGCGATCTGATAGTTAGACCAATCAATTACCCGAAGACTTCAAAGAGGCCCCCTTTTTACGTCGATTCATTATACTAAAAAGAGGGCCTTTGATTCAGAGCAATGATGGCGGACGTTCAAAGAAAAAAAGCGGGAGTGGCCTGTTTCTCTGTTATTTCCAGCACCGTCCCTGTAATCCCAAAAGTCCTTATCGGGGTATGGATAGGTTCGGTTGTAGATCCTCTCGCATCGATCATCAACCTATACTCTACCAAGACATCGGGGAAAGGCACTGACAGTAACACCCCCTTCGGTCAGGGAAAGGGGGACGATACTTCCTGTGCCGTCGAGGCCCTCATCACTCGGGGTTAGGTACAATGGCTATGAAGCAACTATCCGGAAATATTGTGGATGTCCTCAAGGGTGACATCTATCCCGGAACACTGACACTCTCTGATGGCAGGATACGGGAGATATCGAGAGAAACTCATGGTTATAAAACTTTTCTTATACCAGGGTTTATCGATTCACACATCCATATCGAAAGTTCAATGCTCACACCCTCTGAGTTTGCCCGTGTATGTGCCGTTCACGGAACTGTCGCCGCTGTCTGCGATCCCCACGAGATTGCAAACGTCCTCGGGATAGCGGGCATCGATTATATGATAGAGGATGCCCGATCGGTGCCGGTAAAATTCTCCTTCAGCGCACCCTCCTGTGTTCCGGCGACAACCCTTGAAACGTCGGGAGATGAGCTCGACACCGAGAAGGTCGAGGAGCTTCTGAAAAGGGATGAGATTATCGGCCTGGGAGAGGTCATGAACTTTCCCGGTGTTCTCAACGATGACCCCGATGTGATGAAAAAAATTGAAAGCGCCCGAAACTACTCGAAGGTCATCGACGGTCACGCACCGGGGCTCTCCGGTGAGGACCTGAAGAAATATGTCCAGGCGGGAATATCGACGAATCATGAATGTCTTAGCGCCGAAGAGGCGCTGGAGAACATAAGGGCAGGGATGTTGGTTCAAATCAGAGAAGGCTCGGCCTCGGCAATCCTGGATGAGATACTTCCTCTCATGAACGATCATTTCGAAGGATTCATGTTCTGCAGTGACGACCGGCACCCCAACGATCTCGCGAAGGGTCATATCAACGACATGGTAAAACGGTCGCTCCAGTATGGAATCGACATCATGAAGGTCCTCAGGATTGCGTCGGTAAATCCGGTCAGACACTACGGACTCGACGCGGGCCTGCTCCGCGTCGGTGACAGCGCCGATTTTCTTGAAGTGGATAATCTGAAGGATATGAACATCCTGAAGACCTATATCGAGGGAAATGTGGTAGCCCGGGAGGGCAAGACGTTCATACAACGTAGGGAACCGAAAATAATAAATAATTTCGCTACCAATAAGAAAAGTGTCGGCGATTTTGCTATCCCCTTCTCGGAAGGAATGATAAACGTCATCGTCGCTATAGACGGTCAGCTGATTACCGAAAGGCTGATCACGAATCCAAAAGCCGAGAAAGGCTTTATCGCCTCCGACGTCGAGCGGGATATCCTCAAGATTGCCGTCGTAAACCGTTACAACGAGGCCCCTCCCGCAGTGGGATTTGTAAAGAATTTCGGACTCAAAAGCGGTGCCATCGCCTCCAGTGTCGCCCACGATTCTCACAATATAGTGGCAGTCGGAGTTACTGACGAAGACATAGCCAGGGCGGTCAATCTGATAATCGAAGAAAAAGGCGGCATAAGCGCAGTCTCTTCTGACAAAAAAGTGATACTGCCACTTCCAATCGCGGGCATTATGAGTGATAATACCTGCGAAACCGTCGCCTCACACTATACCGAGATGGATCGCCTTGCAAAAGCCATGGGATCGAAACTGACGGCACCCTATATGACCCTTTCTTTTATGTCGTTACCGGTCATTCCTGAGCTTAAGATCACCGACAGAGGTCTCTTCGATGTCACGGCATTTGAGTATAGGGACCTTTTTTACCCATAAAGATATTATTACTCTTTGCACTTTTTAAGAGAAAGAAAATCAAATGAAGGACGATACCTCCCACAGGCTGGCGCAGGTCCTGGGCATTCTCCCGAAGGGTTTGCCCGCAACGGCAAGTGGTGTGGAGATCAGACTTCTCAAAAAGCCCCGGAAGAGCGGATACACCCTCCGAAGGATCAAAAGGAATGGCTCGAGGAGCGGGGCCGAATCCGTGGGGTGAATTTCAGTGTCTGTGAACACCCCATTAAACGATGAGGGTATCAGGCCTTCATCGCTTTCAAAAAAAGGGGACCGTCATGGCTGTAAAATTTCTCAAGCGATCATTTTTCCAGCGTTTATTCGGGAAACCGGCAACCTCGGAACCGACTGATAAAGGATGCTGGATCTATGGGAATAACAGGATAGAGATTGACCTCTCGAGGGTACCGGAACTTGCAGAAAGGGGCCAGGGGATCAGGCTTGAAGGAAAAAATCTTCCCCGGAGAATTCTCGTGATCCGCGGTGAGAACGGCGCATACCACGCCTTCGACAACCGGTGCCAACATATGGGCAGACGCCTCGATCCCGTTCCCGGCAGTGAGACGATTCAGTGCTGCAGTATCAGCAAATCGACCTATGATTACAATGGCAATCCTCTGTTCGGGCCGGCAAAGAAAACCGTGACGGCCCTGGACACAAGGATTGATGGTGGAAAACTGATTGTCACGCTCTAGCATTGCAAAGTCTTCTCAACTAGTTTACATATTATATCGCTATTAATGCAGTCACACTCTTCGGAAGGTACAGAAAATGGAAACACCTCTTTATCAGATCGATGCATTTAGCGATCGTCCCTTCTCGGGAAACCCGGCGGGAGTCTGTCCCCTGGATGCATGGCTCGGCGATTCGGTAATGCAGAGCATAGCTGCCGAGAACAACCTTCCGGAAACAGCCTTCTTTGTGAAAAATGACGACGGCTATGATCTGCGCTGGTTTACACCGGCCGTTGAAATAGAGCTCTGCGGTCATGCGACCCTCGCCTCGGCTTTCGTCATCATGAATTACATCGATTCTAAAACCCCGGAAGTCGTCTTTTCAACGAAAAGTGGTGAATTACGGGTCAGGAGGGAGAACGATCTTTTCACAATGGACTTCCCCTCGCAGCCAGCCGAGCCCTGCGATACCCCCGGCGATCTCGTTGCCGGTTTGGGTATAAATCCGAAAGAGGTACTGAAATCGGAGGACTATCTCGTCGTCGTGGAAGACGAAGCCGATGTCAGAACAGGTACCCCCGATTTCGAGCGTCTGAAACGTCTTGATCTCAGAGGCATTATCGTAACCGCTCCCGGCAGTGATGCGGATTTTGTCTCCCGGTTCTTCGCCCCGGGGATTGGGATCAACGAAGACCCCGTAACCGGCTCGTCTCACTGTACGCTGATTCCCTACTGGTCGAAACGCTTAGGAAAAAAGAAGATGCATGCCCTTCAGCTATCGAAGCGGGGCGGAGAGCTCTTCTGTGAAATGCGGCAAGACCGGGTCCTGATTGCGGGAAGGTGCGCCCTCTATATGAAAGGAACCATCACCCTGTGACAAAAAAAGAAACGGCTTGGAAAACATAATACTACCGCGACACCGATGATAACAAAGGAGGAATAGCATGAACGATCTTTTCCATCCGGAGGTTACAAAGGAAGCCCTGTCGATCTTGAGAAGCGGAGAGTGTTTTCAGTGGTACGTTATTCCGATTCTCGCTCTGGTTGTCTATGTCTACTTTAACGAGATATCGAAGAGGAACTGGCGGCCCGTTGCAGCCGGCCTTTCTCTTTACATGGTACACTGGCTTGCAGAGATCATAAACGCTCTTATACAACACTTCAGCGGCCACGCCCTCTGGACGGTGCCCACGGGCACCGCCTTTCTCATTCTCATTGGCGTGGGTGTCGAACTCAGCCTCATGTTCTCCGTCGCAGGCCTCATCTTCAGCAAGATCCTGCCGGAAGACCCGAAGCTGAAAATATTCGGGATCAACAACCGCCTCCTTGTCGCCATAGGAAACGCGGCCTTCTTCTCCATATTCGAAATATTCCTCGCCATGACGCCCGCCTTTGTCTGGGTCTATCCATGGTGGGGTGCTCTCCCTGTATTTATAACCGTCTATATCCCCTTCTTTGTGGTCGGCATGTATTCCTACGACTGGAAACCAAAAACACAGATATCGGTGATCGGCACACTCTTTGTTATCAACGCAGCCTCGCTCGTTGTATTCGCCGGCATCCTGAAGTGGATATAAGAGGAATGAACGATGTGCCCTTTAAAAATCATAAGAAAACTATATTCATAGTCGTGAATCTCAGCGAAACGATAGATGGAAAGATTTCAATAGCATGACGTTCCGGATTTGAAACACTCGAAACGCCGGCGATAGCGGGATATAAGGACTATGAGATTCCTAATACGAAAAGGAAGGCCAGAGCCTTCTCTAGTTGCCCTGAAAAGTAAATGATAAGGAGGACAAGATGCTCAAGGAACGAACGGAAGATGGTATTGTCATTGCGACCTTTGAAAAGGAACGGACCAACTCGATCGACGTCGACGTGCTGAGGAAGCTGAAGGCGATTGTAGGAAGAGTCAACAGCGACGATTCGCTGAAGGGACTCATCCTTACCGGTTCGGGAAAACTCTTCTCGTCCGGTTTCGATCTCCCCATGTTTCTCAGTTTGAAGGACGTCGAGGAAGTTACCGATTTCATCAGTGAAGAAGACGAGATACTGACGGAACTCTTCATGTGCAAAAAGCCGGTAGTCTCCGCCATGAACGGTTCTACGATCGCTGCCGGGCTGATCTTTTCCATGGCCGCCGACTACCGGATCGTTACCAACCATCCCAAGATCAAGATCAACATGAGTGAGATAAAGTTGGGGCTTCCCCTTTCGATTGCCCAGTCGGAAATTATGCGCTTCGGCCTCGAGAGCAACAAGCTGTTCCGTGACGTCATGTACTTCGGAAAGATGTTCGACGTCACCAAGGCACTTGAGTTAGGAATCGTCGACGAGGTGGTCGAGGGAGACGAGCTCCTGGAGCGGGCAAAAACAATCATCACCCTATGGATTGACAACCCCGGACACGCCTTTATCAAGCTGAAAGAGGGAATCAGAAAACCGATCGCCGACAGGATAGAAAAGCGAATGGCCGAGGAAAACTGGCAGGAATCGCTCACCTGCTTCTTCGACAACGATGTACGGACAACGCTGGAGTTCGTTCAGAAGATGATGTAAGGTCTTCCCCCTCTGTAAAAAAGGGGGAAGGCCGCCATACAAAATTTCGAATCGGACGTGCTCTATGAGGGGCCTGATGGAACCGGAGTTTCGGAACCATCACGCCCCTTTTATCTCCGTCTTCTTCCCCCACAAACCGAGGGCACGCCCTAGTTCTTCCTTTTCCTTCGCATACTCCTCCAGAGGTATCCCCTGCATCGATGCGTCGATCGCCTGGCGAAAGGCCCTTGCCCCCGCCGTCGGACCCTGCGGATGGGCATGGATACCACCTCCCGAACCGATCATGATATCCCGTCCCATGGTATTCACCGCATCAGCTACATTGGCGGGAGTAATCCCCCCCGAGGGCATCGGTAAAATGGGCTTGAGATCGCCGAAGGGATAGACCATGCAGTTGACACTCTGCTTGAACCGATCCTGCATATACATAGCCTTCCCGCCCAGTGCAAAGGGGATCACCATTGCGTCGGCGCCGCACATCCGGGCCATCTTGCCGAATATCATTGGTGATGAGATCCCCTGGTTCGGTGACATGAAATAGGCCCCGGCCACATCCATATGGGCGAGGATCGGGACATTGATAGCGGGATCTTCGGCCAGGGCGCGCATCGCTTCGAGACCGACGGCAACGTAATTCACCATCATGGCATTGGCGCCGGCATCGACCACCCTCTTAGCGAGTTCAAACATTCGTGGCAGACGATCGGTTACATTGACGCAGTAAAGTGTATGTTCGCCCGTCTCTTCGAAGACCTGGCGTTCTTTTTCCATGTAGGTCTTGACCCGCTCTACGGCGGAATTATACTTCATATCGGCGATCAGCTCGTCGTCCTTGATGACGTCACATCCGCCCAAAGCCGCCTTGTAGAAGAGGTCGACACCGACCTCGAGCGGATAACCGGAACAGGGTTTAATCATGTTATTGAGAAGGGGGCGGCCCTTGTCGATCCCCAAGGCCTCGTACCAGCCGTCGATTCCGAACCTGGGTCCCTGGTATCCTTTCAGCGTCGCTTCGGGAATCCGGAGATCAATGACCTTGAGATTGGGCACCATAGAGATATTGCCTACCGTCGCCGTGAGGAGCATGGGAAATTTATCTTCGAAGTTCGCCGAGGGAAAGGCGATCTGAATGACGTACTGCCGGTCGCTGACATCCTCGGGCACCCCCCACTCATGATAGGGAACTTCATATACACCGATCACCTTTGCGACATGCTTTGCGCGAACCTCCGGCGTCTCACCGGGGACAGGAAGCCATGTGCCGGTGGACTGTTCCACCGCCATGAAGGCCCCGATATCCAGCATATCGTAGTCCTTCGGTATGGTGCAGCAGTAGGTGGCAATAACATTTTTCTCCATGTCGATCCCTTCAGGAAGGGCCCACGGTTTCGATTCATAGTCGTTCATTTCATTCTCCTTTCAACTAAATCGTTCGTTTAATGTGTCGGGCCACGTCTGTTTAGGCGCGCACACATGGCCCTGTTATTCCTGTAGACAGCGAGAAACTCCCGAAAAAGTTCGTCGTAGATCGCTCTGTTATCGGGGTTCGGGGTGAAGACCTTTCTGATCTGAATATGTTCCGGAATATCGTCAAAGGTCATATAACCGAGGGCGACGGATGCGATAAAGGCACTTCCGCGGGCGTTTGCCTGAATCGGATCCCGGACCTGGCGGATCGTCCTGTCGAATATATCGGCATGGATCTGACACCAGACATCGGAGATTGCACCGCCCCCCACCATATTGATCGAATCCATCTGTCGCTTCATGAACTTCTCGACATATTGCAGCACCCATTTCTGGTTGAAGGCAACCCCCTCAAAGGTTGCGCGGACGATATCCTCTCTCGTTGTTTCAAGCGAAATATTGTAGAGTCCGCCCCGGATCAGGTGATCTTCGACGGGCGAACGCTCACCATAGAGCCAGGGGGTACAAAGCACCCTGTTGCTCCCCGGGGGTACCTTTTCGGCAATACTGTCGAATATCTTGAAGACATCGGGCAGGTCTTCTTCGAGAAGCAGTTCATCCTTGTGATAGATGATATTGTCCCGGAGCCAGTTGAGGATGCCACCGGCGATCTCCTGTTCATCGGCAATGAAGTATTTGCCCGGAATGGCGCTGGGAAGCGAGGCGATGGCATGGAATATATCGGTCTTCTTGAAGGGAACATGGGCCGAGATCCAGGATGACGTTCCGATGTAGCAATGCCCCTCATAGTCTCTCACTGCTCCCGAGCCTATGGCCGCCGTGGGGACGTCGGGCGAACCGACGACGACCTGAACATCCTCACTGATACCGAGCTCTTTCGCCACCTCCTTTTTCACCGGTCCCAGGATATCGATTGACCGCCTGAGATCGGGAAGTTTTTCCCTCTCGAGCCCGACCATTGCGAGGAGTCTGTCATCGTATTGTATGTTCGATATATCGCGGTTGTCGGTGACCCAGTGCAGGGTGATGGAGTCGTGGGATGCGGCGAATTCGCCCGTGAGGCGCAGATTGATATAGTCTTTCGGTTCGAGGAACTTATAGGTATTTTGAAAGATTTCGGGATACTCTTTCTTGATAAAGAGGATATGGCTTATCGGATCCTTCCCCGAGCTGCCGGGGGCACCCCCCGTTTTTCTCAGCCACGCGATGGCTTTTCCGATACCATATCCCTGAAAATTGAGGGTACCCCTTCTCACACTGTCGAGACAGTCAGCGCCGCGCGAGTCCATCCATATCACGGCTCTCATGAGAGAGTTCCCCTCCCGGTCAACGGCGACGGTTCCGCTCCACTGTGTCGAGCAGCAGATCGCAACAATATCCTCGGGAGCAACGAGTCCTTGCGAAAGAAGTCTCCTGGCCGACTGGATGATCGCATTCCACCAATCATCGGGGTTCTGTTCCGCCCCCCCGCCAGGCGAAAGATGAAGCGGCACACTCTCGAATTCAAAATCGATAATCTCCCCATAGAGCGTGGCGAGTGCCGTTTTGCTCCCCGATGTACCCAGATCAACGGCGAGTATGTATTTCTCCTTCGAATCGGATACCATCAGTCCCCCCGTTACGCGCGATAACAAAAATGAGACCTTGTGGACCCTATTGAAAAGGGTATGTCCTATCCTCTTTCTGCCATAAGACCGGCAGACAAGATGGTGAACATGATATCGATCAGTTCCTCCCGGTCCAACGTTCTGTCATTTTTCAGATAGTAGTTGCAGAGATTATCGAGAAACCCCACCAGGCCAACCGCCGCGAGTCTCGTATCAATCTCTTTCAGGTATCCCCTCGTCTGCCCCTGCCTGAGAAGGTCAGCGATGAAGTCGATGTAGCGTACCCGAACCTTTTCTATCTCATCGAGAACCTCGTCATCGATACCGCTTGTCAGCTCGTTAAATACAATCTTGGAGAGGTCGCTGTATTTCAGATAGAGTAAAAAGTTGCTCCTGATGAGGTGTCTCAGATGCTCTTTAAAGTGAAGGTCTGATTCGAGTTCTCGTTCCACCTGCGCGATAATCTCCTCCATCCCCTCCGTGACGGTAGCCGCAAAGAGCTTGGACTTGCTGGGGAAATTATAATAGAGGGTCCCCTTTGCCACACCCGCCTCTTGCGCTATCTCGTCCATGGTGGCCCGGTAAAACCCCTTCGTCGAAAATACCAGCCCCGCCGCTCTCAGGATCTTTTCTCGTTTTTTCATCACTGGTGCCCGCTCTTCATTATGGCTCATCCGTCACGTTCGTTTTTCTCTCGCGACACCATTCTCATTTGTTTGAAAACCTCCACCGTCTCTTCAGGCAGTGTGGAGATCTTCTCGCCCGTAAAGAGCGCATCGGCATAGATCGTTGCAATTTTTTCAAGGAGCTCCGCATTGAGACATGCCTTCTCGATGGTTGCCCCCAACGACAGTGCACCGTGGTTTTGCAGGACATAGCAGTTGCAGCCATTTTTCACCTTACCTGCCACATTGTCGGCAAGTTTAGCGCTTCCCGAAATTGCATAGGGAACGACATCTACGATCTCACCGATATTCATGCACACCTCATCGAATAACGCCGGGATTGGACGGTTGATAACCGAAAAGAGGCTCGCCTTATCTTGGTGCGTATGGACGATCGCATGTACATCGGGCCGCTCTTTGTAGACGTTGATGTGCATGAGACTTTCCATGGAGGGTGCATGTCTTCCCTCAATCAGGTTCTGATCAAAACCGAGAATGCAGATATCATCATGAATTAGCTCGAGATAGGGAATGCCCGAGGGAGTGATGGCGATAGCCTCTTCCCCCGCTACCCTGATCGACACATTTCCCCCGCTTCCCATTACCGAACCGAAGTATCCATGTTCGGACAACCATTTCGTATATCTGACAACGCTCTTCTTATACTCTATGTACTCTGTCACTGTGCAGCTCCTCTAATGCCCCGAAGGACATGGCAAATCTTGAAAATGATTCCTGACATCTGTTATATTTTTATCTCTTCGACCTTTCCATCTGCATCGATATGCTCGATCTTCAGAGGAACGCCGCTTTTACCGTCCATCTTCACATGGGTTTTGGCCAGCGACAGGAGATCCAGCGGATCGACGCAGGCCTCGGGCGGGAGAACACCCTTTCCTTTGATCTTTCCGGTCGACATGAGGATCGACCCCAGGGCCGCGGGGATTCCGGTTCCCTCTCCCATTCCGTGACCCCGCGACGACATGGAGAATACATAGGTGGAGGGCGCTCCCTCTTTCCGGCCTTTGATGACTATCTTGAGACAACCCATCGCCTCTGTCAGGCCCGCTTCAGCCGTAAGACGGGCACGCTGTGAGAGTATATGGGCGACGGCAAATTCAAGCGGAACAATCGAATGACCCTGAACCGAAATGGGGTCTTCTCCGATGATGCCCAACCGGACGATTTCCTTGATGAGCTCGGCGTAGGAGGGCGGGAGGACAAGACCCAGGTTCGTCACACGCTTCACATCCTTGATATACATCGGGAGGGTAATTGTCTCGGGATGGGGGTAAAGATAGACATCGTAGGTCCCCACGTCGGTAAAATCAGTCGTCTCCTCAAAGGCCCGGCCTTCCGGCTCAAACATGTTCAGACGCTTTGCCTTGCCGTCGACGAAGACGGGGATGGGCACCGACATGGAGTGTATCCGGTGCTTTACGACGGCCGGCCCTTCCACCGCTTCGCCGCCGTGGGCGTGGTAGATATCGATGGAGTCACATTCATCGAGAAGATGATCCGCGCAAAACCTGACGAGGACATTTGCAATGCCGGGGGAGCTCCCCATGCCGATCAGGGCGGAAACCCCGGCCTTTTTTGCGGTCTCATCCATGGTGAGACAGACTTCCGTGGCGTCGAAGTCATCGCAGACATCGACATAGTTGATCCCCGCTTCGATGGTCGCCTTCAGTATCGTCGGTCCATGTCGATAGAAAGGTCCCACGCAGTTGAGAACTACATCGGCCCCACCGATAGCCTTTTTAATGCTCTCGGGATCTTCCGCATCGACCGCGACAACGGTGGCAAGCCCGGGTTCACAGGCTCCCGCAATCTCGAGGGCTCGTTCCTCATTCACATCACCGATGACGATCTCGTCAAAGACACCCGTTTCCGTAAGCATCTGAATGGCCACACTGCCGACGGCCCCGCATCCACCTAAGACACATATCTTCATGAATTCACCACCCTCTTATTTTATTAGGACATCATGCTTGAAACGGGAAAAATTGTAATCATATGGTACTTCCATGTCAAGAAAAAACTGACCGGTCAGTTCAATATACGATTTGCTTCCCTTTTTGCTGATAGTGCTATTGTCTATTTCAGGTGAAGAATCTTTGGATTATCAACGTGCCACAACTAACGTATTTGGTTACATTGATATGTGCGTGCCCTAGCGTCAACATCTGCTGGCATCGCAAGCGATCGTTTGCAGGGTTTCGTTATACAATTCTATTTTGCACCAGGTACCAATGATCCCCTCTGTTAGTTCTGATGTCTCCAATTATTTTGAAAATCTCTTGTCACTTTGGCAATTTGGATATCGGATAAAGCTCGCTGAAGCAGGTCAGAAAGGCGCTCCGGATTTGCCGTAGAAAGGAATTCAACGGCATAAAATAGAATCGCTGTACGAAACTCGTCTACTATTGTTTGCAAAAGACGAATGCTATTTGGACCGATATCTAGCTTGCGCCCACCATACGTCACATTTTCATTTATCATGTTGAGAAGATCACCCGGAACGAGTAATTTGTTTTGCCTTATACCCCCAGGAAGTCGCTCTTCGAAATGCTCAAGGTGATCCCGACAGTCAACCCGATCTTTCAATTCGGCATGGTACAGTCGCAATACAAGACCTGCTCGTTTAAATCTTGTTTTGTTTGTAATAAACCGTCCGAGTTTCGCGATTCGAGCCCAACAAATCAGGTAAAAGTGAATATCGTTGAACAGATTCTCGTGTATTTTTCTTCGTGGCCGAATGCCCCTGCATGCAGCTGTTCTTGCTCGTGCTATACGTCGTTGCTGAAACTTCGCAGCACCGAGATACGAGTCAACTGAATTGAGGGCAACGATTGGGCCGGAGTCTACTGGGGGAGTCGCCGCTGCAAGTGTTGACTGTAGCACACTTGTTATGTCAAGTGCCCGTATTACAGCTTTTGGCACCTGTGCCAGAACGGAAGGAAATGTGGGTGGCCCTATTTTTGAATTTGGCACTCTGTTGTCCTCATTTTGTTGCTTTCGGTATTTAGGGGAGGTATTTAGGGAAGGTATTTAGGGGACATAACACTTAATTCAAAAAGTTAAATTAAGTGTTATGTCCCCTAATCTCCCCCTAATTTTTTCGGTTCAGCGCAATGTTATGTCTTCCTTTTGTTTGCCTATATCCTTTACGATTATTCGAATGATCTCATTCATCTTCAAGAGATAGTCATCTCCCTCACTGATTCGGACGAATCTGAATCCAAGTAGCTTTTCTATCAATTCTTGCCTGCTTGAGTCGTGAGCCTTCCGCCAATTATGGTGGTACTCATCCACTTCTACTGCGAGTTTGTGACCAAGAAACAGGAAGTCAATGTAGAACTGCTTCCCCTCGATGTGTATAGGATAATGTCGTTCAATCTTATCTACATTTCGAAATAGCGTACTTATGATTACATCTATACTCTCTTCCGGTCTTCCATGGCCGTAGTCGAATACCAATAGTTCGTCTGCATCGAAGATTTTGAGTATTTTTTCGGCCGTCTCGTCAGACAAATTAAGCCTGACCCGACTGATGATATAGCATACACCCATAAACGTGTATACGAAGGGAAGGTGCCGCCTGCCTCCCCAACCGCGGCTTTTCTCACTTAGTTCTGGATGAGAGTTGTATTCTTGCCTCGTGATTCTGTAACGATACCTGCTGCCATATTCAGGTATGTAGTTTCTCTTCGCGGTTTCGTTGATGCGTCTTGTTGACACACCTATAAGCTTCGACAATGTGCTATCCAGAATTCCGACCGGTCTTTCGTTAAGGAAATCGATTATACGACAATCATTCGCTGACATGGTCCGACCTTGAATATGCCCGTGCGTAATACCTTGTGTACCTCCCTCCACACTAGCTATTACTGACATATCAGTGTTTATATGGATCTGAAAAAAACCTAAACGTGGCAATCTTGCCGTATAAGACCCCATTTTACTACTGCATCAAAGCAGATCAGCCGGACTTCGAACGCCCGACGGACATGTATTGAAAATAAAAAAACCCGCCTCAGTATGTGAAACGGGTTGTAATAGTCAAATCGTAGACACCTCCAAGCGGATGCTTAAAGATTATGACTCCTGACGTCGATCCAATGTTAAAAAACCAAACGCACTTCCGCGTTGATAATACATCCATCTTATGAAAAATCAAGGATTTTCCTGAGAGAAAGTCGTCACATCACTGCAACAACACCTTTGTTGTTCACCCTTAACAGAACTCCACCATTCAAAAACAGGTTGCATTGTAATAATCCTGCGAGAAGCAATCCTTCATAATCAAAGGACTGTTCACCATTGAAGCACTGTGATATAAAATGCCTATCAGGAGGGGACCATGAGCATCAACGAGCCTAAACTTACACGACGTTCCTTTCTCGGATTTACGTCTGGTTTCGCTCTCGCTTCAGGATTCAGTCTTCCCCGGAGGACATATGCCGCAGGCGAGGAAAGCCTTGCCACAATTATCGATCTCACTCTCTGTAACGGCTGCACCGACAGGGATATTCCCGCCTGTATCTCGGCCTGCCGCACGAAAAATCTCTCCCGGATCCCCGATCCCGTGGAACCAATCCCCAAACTCTTTCCGAGAGGTAAGATAGAGGACTGGTCCACAAAAAAGCATGTAACAGACCGGCTCACCCCCTATAATTTTATCTATGTTGAGAGGGCAATCATTGAGATGGACGGGCAGAAACGGGATATTTTTATCCCCCGGCGATGCATGCATTGTGACAACCCCGCCTGTGCCACCATATGCCCCTTCACGGCAAACCATAAATTCAAAAATGGGGCAGTAGTCATAAATGCCAATCTCTGCATAGGGGGTGCAAAATGCCGTACCGTCTGTCCCTGGAGCATCCCCCAACGCCAATCGGGGGTGGGACCGTACCTCTATTTTGTTCCAACCCTTGCCGGAAACGGTGCCATGTTCAAATGCGATCTCTGTTACGATCTCCTCGTAAAAGGAAAAACACCGGTCTGCATGGAGGCCTGCCCGCAAAATGCAATGATCATCGGGAAAAGGGAGAAAATCTATAAGGAAGCGAAGAGACGGGCACAGAAAGTAGGCGGCTATATTTACGGGGAGAAAGAAAATGGCGGGACAGCGACCCTCTATATTTCTCCCGTACCGATTGAGGAGCTTAACAGGGTCATAAGAAAAGGGCCTGGTTTGCCACATCTGGGACCCGCAAAACGCCGGATGGCAGAGACGGACAGACTGGGAAACTACACACTAATTGGAGCGCCGATCTTCGGTACCGTTGCCGGTCTCGTCGGTATTTTTGCCTCACGTAAGGGAAAAGGTAAGGAAAATAACGATGACTGAAGGCATTATGAGAGATAAAAACCTTGTTGTCAGACACAGCCTCGTCGAGCTTCTGGAACACTGGTCTATTGCGATCTCAGGACTCCTTCTTATCCTGACGGGCCTTTTTGAGCTCCCCATAGCAAAGCGCTATTTTATAACTGAACTGCCGGGGCTGGGGTGGTCGGGTGACTTTATTGTTTCTCTCAAGGTTCATTACGCTGCCTCCATCGTATTCATCGCCGCATCTCTCTTCCATATAATTTATCACGGTTTTCTCGGAGAGTGGGCAATGCTCCCGAGAAGGGGAGACCTCAGAGAATCGCTGGATGTCATAAAAACCTTTTTCGGGAAGGGAAAGGAACCCCCCTTTCAGAAATATCTGCCCGAGCAGAGACTCGCCTATATTGGAATGGCCGCAATAATAGCAGTCCTCATAATTTCCGGCCTGATAAAGACGTATAAAAACATATACAATCCTCAGATGTCTGAGACACTGACCCTTTGGGCCACCTGGACCCACAATATAGGCTTTGTCCTCTTTTTCCTTGCCTTCCTTGCCCATATTGCGGCGATTCTTATAAAGCCAAACCGCCCCATGATACGGGCAATATTTACGGGCCGCGTACGTCTCGATTACGCAGAAAGGAGACATCCTCTATGGCTCCGGGAACTGAAAGCAGAGACAGCTTCGGAGGTTGAAACTATGGAAGAAAAAAAAGGCGAAACTATTGATTACACCCCCTATTCTGGACCGGATACTTCCGTTGATGAATACTATGTTACCGTTTCCGATGGTGTTTCCCTCAGGGTAATTGATTTTATTCCCCCGTCACACACGCAGGAGAAACCGGTCATTGTTTTCGTGGCCGGTCTCATATCGCTCATCAGAGGCTGGAGAGAGGTCTTGATAAAGCTGACGCCACATTACCGGACCCTCTATATCGAGACGAGGGAAAAGGTGAGCGCCCGTCTTCCTGACGACAGGAAGGTAAAAGAGATCGACTTTTCCATTCAACGGATGAGTATGGACCTCCACGAACTCCTCGAGGAGAAAGTTCCGCTGGAACAACCTTTCTATTTCGTGGCCAGTTCTCTCGGCTCCACGGCTGTCCTTGACTACCTGAGTCAAGATCTGAGGCAACCCCGTCTGGCGCTTCTCATATCTCCGGTCTGTGAATTCGATATTCCCGCCTGGGGGGTTCCGATCATCAAATATTTTCCGGCATCGCTCTACACGGCACTGAAACCCCCGATTAAATGGTATCTCCGCAATATCCGCCTCGATAAGGAAAAAGAGCCCGAACAGGTCAAAAAGTACGAAGGAACGATGGACGCCGCGGAACCCAAGCGGCTGCAGGCCCACGCCCTGAAACTGAAAGACTACAGTCTTTGGGACAAATTACCGAGCGTTTGCGCGCCTGTCACAATAATAGGGGCACAAGCCGACAAGATACACGGCCCCGAAATCATGGAAAAAGTCGTGGCATCGATGCCATCGGCTAGGCTCGAGATGATGGAAAGCAACAGGGAAACCCACAGCGAAAGGGCGGGAGAATTCATCATAAAGGCAATTACTGAGCAGGAAACGGCAATAGAGTCGTCCCATGTGTGACACGATCGTCGCAACGAAAGACGCTACTAAAGACGGTGTTACCCTCTTCGGGAAGAACTCCGATCGGGAACCGAATGAGGCGCATCACATAGTCCTTGTTCAGGCAGAAGATCATCCTCCCGAAAGCCTTCTTTCATGCACCTACATCGACATCCCCCAGGTTGAGCACACCTTTGCCCTTCTCCTCGCCAAGCCTTTCTGGATCTGGGGGGCGGAGATGGGGGTCAACGAAACGGGTCTCGCCATCGGAAATGAGGCGGTCTTCACCAAAGAGCCCTACGAAAAGGGAAAGGCCCTCACCGGGATGGACCTCCTCCGCCTCGCCCTGGAGCGGGCCTCGAATGCCAAGAAGGCCATTGAGGTAATTACCGGATTACTGGCCGAACGCGGACAGGGAGGAAACTGCGGGTTTCAGCATAAGCTCTTCTACCACAACAGCTTTATCATGGCAGACCCCGATGAGGCCTGGGTCCTTGAAACGGCGGGCCGTCACTGGGCGGCAAAGAAAGTCGACGGCGTTTACAGCATATCAAACGGCCTTACGATCGGAAATGACTGGGATATAGCCTCACCTGACATTGTGGAAAACGCCATGAAAAAGGGGTGGTGCAGGAACCCTGAGGAGTTCCATTTCGCCCGATGCTACTCCGATTTTCTCTACACCACCTTCAGCGATTGCAGGAAACGCCGCCTAAGAACCATCGAATCGCTCACTGCCAAAAACGGCGGCCTGAAAGTCTCCGACTTTATTGCAACCCTGAGGGATCACGGAAAGTGCTCTCCCGAGAGGGGGATAACCGGCTCCGCCGTCTGTATGCACGCCGGTTTCGGCCCGATTCGGGGAAGTCAGACAACGGGATCGATGGTCTCCTTTCTCCACCGGGACACCCCCACCCACTTCTTCACGGGGACAGCCGCACCCTGCACGGGGATCTTCAAGCCACTCTGGATCGACGCCGCACTCCCCGACATGGGACCGGTGCCATCGGGAACCTGCGATGACAAGACACTTTTCTGGAGACATGAAAAGCTCCATCGACGAACCCTTCACAACTTCTCCGCCTCTTTGAATTCCTATCGGCCAGAGCGGGACGAACTGGAGTCGGAGTTCGTGATAGGGGGTCTCAAATACGCGGGGGAATCGCCGAAGGTACGAGCCCTTTTCTCCGAGCGGTGTTTCGCCGAAGCCGGGAAGGCGGAGAAACGATGGCTTGAGAGAATCTCGACGATAGAAAGCCGAAAGAAGCTACCCATCCTTTACAAAACCGCCTGGAAGGGCTTCAATAAAAAGGCGACGATGGACAACTTTCTCTAATCCCCTACCCGATCAGACCCACCGAAAAGGCGAGAAGAAACTGCCCCGCATAGTAGAGTGGAAGCCCGATCGATCTGTTCAAAAACTCCTTCTTGTAAAACCGGTCCCTGGCAACAAAGATGTCGGAAACATAAAAGAGGAGCGCACCCGTAAAGATGACGATACGACCCTGACCGGGGAGACTGCTCTCTATGAGTATCGACCATGCGCCGACGACCATGACCGAGATGACAACCACATAGAAAAAGACGGGGATCGTCATCCCTCCGAGATGGGGGCGGAGCCAGAGAAAGACGGAGCCGCTGATGAGCAAAACGACGGCAGCTCCCGGCCATACGAACCCTGAGATCGAAGCCACGGAGAAAAAGGCCAGTACGTAGAGAACATGGCCCAGGAGAAAGGAGATCAACCCGGCGAGAAACATCGCCTTCTGCTGCAGGGCGAGAAAAAAGTCCCCGAGGAGGCAGAGGACAAGCCCCGTCAGGAGCCAATGATAATAGGACGGAACGGGGTGGAGTTGAATGACAGCGATAATAACAAACAGCACTGACAGTATGGTTTTTGTCGGGATAACACCCCTTCTATTCCCGGTCTTTTCAAAGAATATGAGCCCCGCAAGAAGGACCGCCGCAATGACAATAATTACACTGCTGACCATGATTCCCCCCCCTTTTTTTTCAAACCACTCTCTTTACTTCTTATCCGGTCCTGCCAACGATCCTCCTGTAGCCTTCGGAATCGGTATCAGACTCCGTATTTACCACAAGGATTGTCGCATCTTTGCTCAGCCCTAATTGCTCTTCAGCAAAGGAACGGTTTTCCTTCAGAAGTGCGATCAGCCCCCCCAGTCCCGCCGCACCCGATTCACCGGCAACAATCCCCTCACCCGCCAGCAATCGCATTGCCGCTTCCGCGTAGTGATCCTCGATAGTACAATACCCGTCAAACCGATCGCGAAGGATCGGCCACGCCGCCTTCGAAGGGGTCTCACAGTTCAGCCCCGCCATTATGGTCTCTCCAAAGGCGGGACTCGAATGGGCGTCACCATCCCCCGCATTGAAAGATCGAAAAAGACAATCGGCATCCTCAGGTTCGACTGAAATCAAGCGGATTCCCTCGGCAGGATCGTTAAAGTAGAGTGCCGACGCCGATGCAAAGGCCCCAACACCGGCCTGTACAAAAACGATGTCGGGTTTTCCCTCCCCTCTTTCGGCAAGTTGATGCGCCGCCTCGTAAAACATTGTCACGTAGCCCTGCTGGATATAGCGGGGCACCTCCATATATCCTGGATATCCAACATCGGCGATAATAATCCGGCTATTTTTTCCCGCCTCTTCCGAGGCGCGTCCGACGGCGTCATCGTAGCCACCGGCGACCACAGTGACCTCGGCCCCTTCCGCTCTGATTGCGTCGATCCGCGCTGGAACCGATCCTCGGGGCATAAAGATGATAGCCGGTCTCCCCAGGAGCCTCGCGATCCAGGCAAGCGCGCGTCCATGATTTCCATCGGTGGCACAGGTAAAGGTAATTCCCTCGGCCAGTTTTCTTCCCTTTTCTGAGAGAAACTCCTCTGGGTTAAGGACTCCACCGCTCCGTTCCCGGAGAATTTTATAGACAGCATAGGAGGCACCGAGCCCCTTGAAGGCCTTCAGACCGAAACGTCTTCCCTCATCCTTGACGAGAATTCTTGTAACCCCAAGTTTTTTTGCAATCCCACCGGCCGAAATAAGCGGCGTAGGCACATAACCGGGAAGACTTCGGTGAAAGGTGATTATCTCGTCTATCTCAGAGACCGAAGGGGCGTCAACTTTTGAGGGACGGTCGTTCAGCAGGATCTTCACTTCTTCTCTTTTCTCTCATTTGTTGGAATTGACCGGGGCACACCCGCAAGTACCGTCATGCGGGCGGGATGTTTCACATTGCCTTATAATAATCAAGACCTCTTCTATACTATGGAAGAGAACCCTCTGAGTCAAACGATTTCAGATTTCTCCTGCTCGATTTTGACTATGATTTCTGTTATACCATCCCTGAATTAAGGAAGGAGAAAGGAAATGTCGAAAAATATTGTGCCGGACTGTGCCGGCTGTCCTCTCTCACCAACGGATCGAATCTGCGTTAACAGAAAGGGAAAGGGGCATAAAGGCTGTCCCACCTTGACTAAAAAGGTTCTCACGGAAGAGGCTCGAGAAGAATACCAGAAAGGGGAAGTAGCGGAGTTTGCGCGACAGGCCTCGATACAGGAAGCGGAGTGCTATGGGGGGAGAGGCAAGAAAGGCGCAGTTTTATATCCCACCAAACCGCGAATTCAGGAGATATGCGAATTTGCAACAAAAATGGGATACCGTCGTCTCGGTTTCGTCTTCTGCGAAGGGCTTCTACAAGAGGGAAAACTGGTAGCTCAGATACTAAAAGCGCAGGGCTTCGAAGTTGTTTCCGCCGTCTGCAAAGTCGGCTCGATACCAAAAGAAGAAATCGGAATCAGGGACGATGAAAAGATCCGTATCGGTGAATATGAACCGATGTGCAACCCGATTCTTCAGGCAAAGATCCTGAACGACTCGAAAACGGAGTTCAACATCGCTATGGGACTCTGCGTGGGACATGACGCTCTCTTTTTCAAATATGCAGATGCCCCCACGACGGTGCTCGCGGCGAAGGACAGGATCACCGGGCACAATCCTCTCTCAGCCATCTATACGTCGCACAGCTACTACAAAAAATTGCTGATAAAAGGATTCGAGACTCCCGACGACAGATAGAACTGAGGACTGAAAAAAAACATATTCGCCTGAACTTCTGATGCCACCTTTCAGAGTCCGATGACACTATATACAGACAAGGGTAAAACCTCGCAAGGGCTCCATTTCATTCTTCGCTATTCCATCGGGAAGCTCCCCGTACACTGGGCGGTGCTTCCCGGCACGGAAATCGAAGATTGAAGATCCCCGCAACAAGTTGCGAGGAATCTCCGATTGTTAAGGAAACTGTTTATTTATATTCTCGCTTCCCCCTTTGCAAGCAGCGGGGAAGGCACTCGCTGTTCAATTCATGAACCGGAGACGAATATTATATTTCTTTCATATTGCGCCCCTTACCCCCAACAGGGCGGGTCTTGCGGGTAATCAGTCTCACAATGAAGTTGAAAAATGCGATACTACTATGATAGAAATGTGGAAGTATTGTGATTTCTCATACCATCCGGTTGTGAGCGGTCTTTCGTAAGTGCGGATCAGGAGCGGAACATGATTATCAGATGCTGGGGGGCACGAGGCTCTATACCCGTTTCGGGAAGAGAATACCTCAAGTACGGTGGAGACACGACTTGCATTGAGATACGAACAAGGGACGGCAAGATTATCATAGTTGATGCCGGCTCGGGAATACGCAGGCTGGGGAACAGGCTTCTTTCGGAAAATCTCCATGAATATAACATGATATTCACCCATGCCCACTGGGATCACCTGATAGGGTTCCCCTTCTTTAAGCCGCTTCATTCAAAAAAGACCCTGATTAAAATGACGGGATGCCCCTTTGCACAGGCTTCAATTAAAGAGATGATTTCCCGTGTCATGAGGCCACCAAATTTCCCGGTCAAATATAGTGATATCCGCGCCGATATCGATTATCAGGGTGCCGCCGATACCGCCTTTACCATCGGGACCATGACGGTAGAATCCATACCGCTCAGTCATCCCAATTACGGGACGGGCTATCGGTTCATCGAAGACGGAAAGGTTTTTGTCTTTCTCACGGACAACGAACTTGCCTATAAACACCCCGGTGGACTTGACTACGATGACTACTGCAAGTTCTCGGCCCATGCCGATCTTCTGATTCACGACGCCGAATACACGGAAAAAGACTATAAAATTAAGAAAGAATGGGGACATACCGTCTATACGGATGCGCTCAGATTGGCCTTTGACGCAAAGGCAAAGAAATTAATCCTCTTTCACCATAATCAGGAGAGAACCGACAGTGAATTGGACGATCTCGTCACAGATTGTCAAGAGATCATTGCCACAGAGGGTTCCTCACTCAAGTGCGCCGCCGCCGATCAGGAGATGGAAATAGAGCTGTAGAAAGAAACACCTTCTACCTTAATCAATCCCGCTGATCCAAAGGGAATAATTTCCTTGCAATACTCGGAAAACCGATTTAGAGACTTCTATATCTTGCAGGCAAATCATTCATTAATAGGGGGTTAGGGATGCTTCTTCCTGAAAACACCGTACTTCTCGTAATCGATATCCAGGGGAACCTGGCCCGCGGGATGTATGAAAGAGACGCACTCTATGAAAATCTTCAGAAAATCATCAGGGGTATTCAGACACTGGAAATCCCCATCATCGTTACAGAGCAGATCCCGGAAAAGCTGGGGCCAACGATACCTGAGATAGCTTCGCTCTTCGAGGAGTTCAACCCGATACCGAAGAGCAGTTTCAGCTGCTGCGGTGACGAGACGATCATGGCGGCAATCAGTCAGACGGATCGCCGCCAAGTATTGATTGCGGGGATAGAGTCTCACGTCTGCCTCTACCAGACCACCATCGATCTGATAGAGATGGGCTACGAGGCCCATATTGTCGCCGACTGCATCTCGTCGAGGACTGCCGAGAACAGGGCGATCGGTATTGAAAGGATGAAAGGGGCCGGTGCTAAACTTACCAGCACGGAGATGGCTCTCTTCGAACTGCTCAAAGTCGCCGAAGGCGATCAATTCAGAAAAATTGTAAAGATTGTAAAGTAAAACGATGAAACCTGTATACCTCGACTATAACGCCACGACACCGATCGATCCGGAAGTCCTTGAGGCAATGAGGCCCTACCTGGAGAAACACTTCGGCAATCCATCGAGTTCACACTGGTACGGAACTCAGACGAAGGACGCCATCGAAATGGCGAGAAGCCAGGTTGCGGATCTTATCAACTGCCGACCCGATGAGATCGTCTTCACCGGGAGCGGCACCGAATCGAACAACGCCGCCATCAAAGGAACTGCCTTTGCCAATGCCGACAGGGGCAATCATCTCATCATTTCATCGATAGAACACGCCGCCGTGACAGAGGTGGGACGATACCTCGAAACAAAGGGGTTTCCTCTGAGCTATATCCCCGTCGATGAAACGGGATTTGTCAACCTTTCGGCGCTTGAAAAGACTATCATGCCCGAAACCCTTCTCATCAGCGTCATGCATGCGAACAACGAGGTGGGGACAATTGAACCTATTGCTGAAATTGCCGCCCTCGCGAGGGGAAAAGGGATAATTGTCCACACCGATGCCGCCCAGTCGGTGGGTAAGACAAAGACCGATGTGGAAGAGCTCGGCGTCGATCTTCTCTCCATCGCGGGCCATAAACTCTATGCCCCCAAGGGAATCGGGGCACTCTATATCCGGGAGGGAATCGACCTCGAGAAGTTCATGCACGGTGCCGGACACGAGAGAAACCTGCGGGCAGGAACGGAAAACGTACCCTCTATCGTGGGTCTCGGAAAGGCCTGTGAAATTGCGAAGCGCGACTTCGAGAAAAACACCTCCCATATGAAAAAGATGCGTGATCGTTTATTTGATGGACTGCAGAAAAGGCTGGGCGATATCAGGCTGAACGGTCATCCCGAACTTTGCATACCGAATACGCTGAGTGTTGGATTTCCAAACATCGACGCGACCTTTCTCCTTTCCGAGATGACGAATGTTGCCGCCTCGGCCGGTTCGGCCTGTCATGCCGGCTCCTCAACCGCATCCAGCGTTCTCGGCTCCATGCGAGTACCTCAGAAATACGCCATGGGAACCATCCGACTCTCTGTCGGAAAGATGACAACGGAAGACGAGATTGACCGTGCTATGGAGAGTATCTGCAATGCCGTGGAACGTATCAATCTCTCGATGAAGTAATCCCGGATTGACAAAGCTCCGATGCAGTGAAGATCGAACTATTGATAAGAATTGACCACAAAGGCGATTTGAGACAGGAGGAGGCCACTCGTCCTTATGTCTTGATATCCTTGCCTTTATATCTTGTACTGAGAAGCGAAGGCATTCCCCGTTGCTTGCTGAGGGGGAAGCGAGAATAAAAAATAACAGTTTCCTTAACAGTCGGAGATTTCCAGCAACTTGTTGCGGGGAGTTTCAACCACGAAGGATAATCTGTTATCCACAGATCGTTTTCTGCTTCGCTCACTTCTGAGATAGGAGGCGAACTATGCTGAATTCAATAACCGACAGCTCTCTCTACCCGATCGTCAATCCAAAAAGTGTCGCCTTCTTCGGGGCATCCAACAATATCTCCGCCATGGGAACGACACAGCTCAATTCGCTTCGTGCGCTCGGCTTCGAGGGTGCCATCTACCCCGTTCATCCCACGGAAGACACCGTGCTGGATTTGAGGGCGTACCGAAGCGTTTCCGACCTTCCCGAGATACCGGACCTTGCAATTCTCGTCCTCCCCACCAGGATCGTCAGCCAGACGCTCCTGGAATGCGGCAAGAGGGGAATCAGGCATGCCATCATCATCTCGGGCGGATTCAAAGAGGCCGGCAAAAAAGGGAAGGCCCTGGAACAAGAGCTCGTCAAGATCGCCGATACCTATGGTATCCGTTTCATCGGACCAAACTGCATCGGCGTCACAAATCCCCATCAGAAGTTGAATACGACCTTTCTGCGATACGAAGGACCGGCGGGATTTATCGGCATGGCCTCGCAAAGCGGAAGCTTTGTCACGCAGATGTTCGACTACCTCGCGCGGCGTGGCCTCGGGTTCAGCACCGCCTTCAGTGTGGGCAACGAGGCGAATGTGGACATCGTGGACTGCATGAACTATCTCGGTGCCTGTCCCCACACCAAGGCGATCGCACTCTATATCGAAGGCATCAGAAAGGGACGGGCCTTCATAGAGGCGGCGAGAAAAATTTCTCAGCACAAACCGATCGTTGCCTGCTATGTAGGAGGCTCCGAAGAAGGAAAGAAGGCGGGTCTGTCGCACACCGGCGCGATGGCGGGTCCGGACAGGTTATACGACGGCGTCTTCAGTCAATCGGGGATTATACGGGCGGAATCCATTGCCGAACTCTTCGATTTCTGTCAGGCACTCGCCTGTCTGCCGAAACCTTCGGGGAAAGGGGTCATCATTCAGACCCACTCGGGAGGACCGGGTGCAACGGCGGCAGATTCCTGCGGGCGGCTGGGACTGGAGCTTCCCCCCTTATCGCCGGAGACGGAGGAGAAACTTGCCCCCTTCATTCCCCACACGGGAAGCATCAATAACCCGATCGACCTCACCTTCGCCAAAAACCCGATGGATTACTTTTCGACTATCCCCGATATCCTTCTCGGCGAGAAAAATGCCGATGCACTCATGGTCTATTTTCTGATGCCCACCGCTATGGTGAGGCAGTCACTTGAACAGTTGGGTGTAGCAACAGAAGAGATCGAAAAGAAGAGTGTAAAGCTTATCGAAGGGCTCTGCGAATCTGTTTCAAGCCTCCTTAAAGCGCACCGAAAGCCCCTCGTGGGATATACCTTTCGCAGCCTCAGCGATCACTTTATCAGGGGGCTCCTCGACCGGAATGTGCCGGTCTTTGCGAGTCCCGAGCAGGCGGTACGGGCACTGCGGGCACTGATCAGATATAAGGAAGTAAGTGAAAGGTTGTCCTCAGAAACCGAGTGAGTTTGGAGCAGAAAGAAAAAAGCCGGGAGTGTGCATGAGATTTTCTCATGGACTCACCGGCTTTCCTTTCTCAGTCTATTTCCCTATTCGGTCTTGATCTCAATCTTTCTGCCGACAGGTTCGGCAGTTGCCTTTTTGGGAAGTGTAACACGAAGGATACCCTTCTTAAAGGTTGCCTTCACCTTGTCACTCTCCACCTCTCCCGGAAGTGGGATTACCCGGCGGAACGATCCGTAACACCGCTCCATATGCCAGCAATCCTTGTCTTTCTCTTCCTTTTCCTCTTTCTTTTCACCTATCAGGGTAATCGAATCCTTCGCAAGGGATACCTCGATATCATTTTCGTCCATTCCCGGAAGCTCCGCGGCAATTTCGATCTTCCTGTCATCCTCATGAACGTCAATCCTGGGTGAAAATTCTGCATACCATTCATCCATTTCCCTGAAAGGAGCAAGCTCAAAACCGCGCAGAAACGAATCAAAAAGATCGTTTACCTGTCGCTGGAGAGAGAAAAATGGGTGGTCCTCTTCTCCTCTGACAGGGAGATGTCTTCCTCTCCTGCCTCTCGTTACAAGATCTTTTATAGTCATGATTTTCCCCTCCTCGCTTTATGCAGCGTTTACCGTGATTTTTCGTGCCTTCGCCGGCTCGACCTTTGGAAGCATAAGACGTAACACTCCGTCTCGTGCGGATGCCTCGATCTTATCCTGATCGATGGTGTCGGAGATCGAAAAGGAGCGCTGATAATCACCGATCTCATACTCTGCATAGACGAGGCGGTGATCCTTGTAGTGCTCCGGTTCAATAACACCCTTGATCGTCAGGATCCCCTTCTCCAGATCAATATCGATATTTTTTTCATTGACACCGGGCATATCGGCGACAAGTTCTATGGCACTGTCCGTTTCAATGATATCAACCTTGGGAACAAAGACCTTCCTGTTCCTGGTCCGTTCTGTTTCCATTGAGCTCTGTGCCTCCCTCTTCGTTACTTCTTTTCTTTTGTCAGTCATGGCGATCACCTCCCTATTCCGTCTTTATCTCAATCTTCTTCGGTTTGTCCGCCTCCAGGCGGTGGAGTTTGATGCTGAGAACACCCCTCTCATACCTGGCCTCAATCGATTTGGTATCGACCCTGAAGGGAAGCCGTACTCTCCTTCCGAAGTTTCCATGATCTCGTTCCTGGCGGTGATATCTCTCCCCCTCTTTGAGTGCGTCGAGACTTCGAGTTCCTTTCACCAGAAGCATCTCGCCCTCGACGGATATCTCGGTATCCTTCGGATCAACCCCCGGCAGTTCCGATGTAACGATCGCCTCATTCTCATCGGCCCAGACATTTATCGCTGGATATCCCTCTCCAAAAGGAAGATGTTCGCCTGAAAAGAGCCGGTTCATCTCACGTTGCAGGTAATCCATCTCCCGCCATGTATCAAAGAAACTTTCCGACCTTCTCAAATCTGATAACCACATATTTCTATCCCCCTTCCACTTATTAGTTTTTTCAGTCAATATACTAATAATATTGATATTATTGACCATGATCATAAAATAATAACGATTTGATTTTTGTCAAGACAGTGCCATTTGCTCCATTGAAAGGCGGTTTACACACATTACCCTTGACACCGGGCATGATTCTTCTTTATGAAAGAACTGTTAATCCCGGACGTTCAAAGCTACAGACTTCGTCACGACTCGTGATACTGAATAGAGGGTTTTTTCGTCAGGGATATCACTATTTCCAATCAGATCGGGAATGACAAAATCCCGGAAATTTCATTATAACGAAACCGGCAAAAAGGAGGGGGACTATCGTGTCAAAGGTAATCGTGCTCGGGGGCTGCGGTGCCGTGGGGAGTGTTGCCGTGAAAACGCTGGCATCACAGGAACTCTTCTCACAGGTGGTTATTGGTGACTTTAATATCGAAAAGGCCGATCGGATGGTCACCGATCTCGGATCAGAGAAGGTATCGGCCCTCTTTGTGGATGCAAACGACCCTTCGAGCATAAAGGAAGCCGTCGGGAAGTGCGATCTGGTCCTGAACTGTGTCGGCCCCTTTTACAAGACCGTCAAGACGGTCCTTCGCGCCGTCATCGAATCGGAGAAGAACTACGTTGATATCTGCGATGACGTCGATGTAACACTGGAAATTCTCGACATGGACGAAGAGGAGAAAGAGGCCGGGATCTCCGCCCTCATCGGAATGGGGAGTTCACCGGGTGCGACAAACGTCCTTGCACGATTCGCCTACGACTCCCTGCTCGACGAAACGGATTCCATCGACATCTTTCACACCCACGGCGGGGAACCGGTCGAGGGTGCGGGCGTCCTTGAACACCGTTTTCACTGCATGTCCATCGATATCCCCATGTTCCTCGAGGGAGAATTGAGATATGTCAGGTTTTTCGACGACGAGGGGATCGCACTGCGACAGACCTTCGATTTTCCCGTCGTCGGGGCAAAGGTACCTCTCTACCCCTATCCCCACCCGGAACAGGTGACGATTCCTCGATATATGAAGGTAAAGAGGGTTACCAACAAGGGCTCCGTCCTTCCCAACGAATATTACGACCTGATACGTAACCTCTGCGAGATGGGTCTCGCAAGCAGGGAACCGATCGACGTCAAGGGAACGAGTATCGCCCCCCACGATTTTTCCATCGCCTATATACTGAAGGAGCGTGAGAGGATCCTCAGGGAAACGAACTTCGGTACTCAAAAGGGCTGCTGTTCCGTCGTCGCGAAAGGAATAAAGGACGGAAATTACCAGGAGTTCCGATTCCATATGGCCTCGGCAAGCGAGGCCCTTGGCGAGGGAACTGGGATACCGGCGGCAATCGGTGCAATGCTGATGGAGGAGGGAAAGATAACGAAAAAGGGTGTCCTCCCGCCGGAAGGGTGCGTAAATCCGGGAGACTTCATCGAGACCATCACGAAGGTCATGAAACTGGACGAGAAAAAGGGTGATAAAGAATCCTTCAGCGGCGTCATCGTTGAGTCTGTCGATGCAAACGGGACGGTGACCACCTTAGACATATAACGATCGGAAGAGACTGCCTCACCAAGGACGGGACCATGAAAAAGGGCAGATATATCCTGGCCATCGACCACGGGACATCGGGTATCAAAACGGCCATCGTTGATACGACGGGCCATGTCCTCGATTTCGAATTCGAGAAGACCCCCATCTATTTTCTGCCGAAAGGGGGCGCCGAGCAGGACCCCGAGGACTGGTGGCGGGCCCTCGTCACGACGGCAAAAAGAATCGTCGAGAAAGGTGTGGTTCCGCCCGATGATATCGCCGCCATATGCGTTTCCAGCACCTTTTCGAGCACCGTTGCC
>Ga0272441_10002610_pt1 | contig 36142 bp, 28 predicted proteins | sample SSMProp6N_FD_193582 | JGI IMG/M metagenome (GOLD analysis project Ga0272441, IMG submission 193582) | Marine sediment archaeal communities from Little Sippewissett salt marsh, Falmouth, MA, United States - SSM-Prop-6N | ecosystem: Environmental > Aquatic > Marine > Wetlands > Sediment ...
GAGGCGTGCGCATCGGATCTCCGATCGTCCCCGCCCCAGGCGTCCGCGGACCGTTCCTGTTCGGCGATGCATCCGATCCGATGGTCGGCTCGTGGACGTTCGATAATCGCCTCGGAGTCGCCGCCGTGCTCCAACTTCTGCAACGAGCGAAGGATGACAGTCTCAAGCCACGCTGCCCCTTCCTCGTGGCATTCACGGTGCAAGAGGAAATCGGTTGCCACGGCGCGAAGATCCTTGCGAACCGGGAGCGGCCCGACGTGTTCGTGGCCGTCGACGGAAGCCCACTTGTGCCAGAGTGTCCAATCGCGCTCGACGGACGCCCCGGAATTCGCAGCAAGGACCGGGTCGCGACCTACGACACAGGGCTGTTCAGCGATCTCTGTCGCCTCTCAGCGGATGCCGGAGTGGAACTGCAACCGGTCGTCTACGACGGCGCGGCGAGTGACGCCAGCCTCGTCTACTCCATCGGTGCCTCGCCACGAGTGGCCTGTCTGGGGTACGTCCGCGCTTCGAGCCACGGCTTCGAGGTGGCCCCCCTTTCGACATTCGACAAGCTGCTGGCGACGATCACGGCGTTTTTTCTCCACTGGGAGGGCGGCAGTTCCGTCACTGCACGAGGTGGCTGAGGGTATCCGAGAGAGGATTCCCCAGAGTCCGGGGTTCATCTCTTGGTACCCATCGCGCTCAAGATCCATGCGCGGGAAACCGATGCAGAGCTGGTGTGTAGGTTCTTCGTTCGGGCGCGCATGCGCCCTGGGATGTGTCTGTCGGAAGTCCGATAGCCGGCGTAAACGGGTAAGGAGGCAAGGGCAATGAAGCGAGCAGGGTTGATCGTTCTCGTTCTCTTGGGGTTGTGGGGATGGGCCGTCTGGGCGAATACGGGATGTGGATGCGGCGCGGAGACCGAGCCGACCTGCTACGAGACGTACAAGTCGAATGAGATCGTTGAGTTCTCGCTGGTCGTGCCGGTGGAGTACTTCTGGGTCCAAGACGTGAGTATCACGCCGCTCATCACCGCATGGTGGATCGAGACCCTCGAGGGCGTCATCGTCAAGTACGTGCCGTTCGGGGAGCCAAAGGGCCACTGGGCTTCGTTCGCCTGGGATCTTTCGCTCGAATCCGGCGGATACGCTCAGCCCGGCTTCTACCGGATTGTGGTGATGACGACGTACGGAGAGATGGTCTCCGCAAACATCGAGATCGTCTCCTGCTGCTGTACCCCGTGTTGGGGATGCTGTCCGTCACGCTGCATCTGCCGACCGGCGATCTCATGTCGTCCCACGTGCGGCGAGTTGTACCTGAAGCTGACGAGCGGAGGAACGCGTAATTGCTGTGCCTTCAGCGTAACCATCTACGGCGGGGTCGAGGTGTCCTCACCCTAGCGACACCGCCTCTGGAGCGTAACAGTCTCAACACGACACGCGTCTGGCGGTGTGAGGGGACCGTTGCCCGGTCACAGCATGTGACTGGCGCACCACTCATGCGTCGTGAACGTCCGTGCGTTCTCCGACGAACGCCCTCCATGTCCGCTTGATCGAGCCTATCCTCGTATGAAGCGGTATCGAGAACGCCACAACGCCTCCTTGACTCCGGAGGGAGGGAAACGAGACGAGAGCCGTTTCCCTCCCTCTTCTTGTCTTTCTCCTCGAACACTCGTTGAGATCCACGCTTGAGCTCAGTTCCGAGGGCACGCTGGAACAGCGCCTCATGTTCGGCGACCCTTCCACTCACCGCGAATTGCTGACCGGCGGCGACCTATCGAAGGAGGCACGGACGGTTGAAACGGCGAACATGGATACCCTTCGCGGGAGCGCTCCTCGCACTCCTCCTGTTGGCTGCTTGCTGCGACGATCCGACGGTTGCCTTCTTTGACTCTCGCCTAGAGACTTCCGTCCTCGAGGCGCTCGGCCTTGAGGAGGGACCGATCACGGTCGCCGACGCGCGCCGCCTGACAGAGCTGTCGGCCTCCGGCAGGCAGATCGCCCGACTTGAAGGCCTGGAGGCGTTCGCGAATCTGACGTATCTCGACCTCTCGGAAAACCACATCGCCGATCTCGCCCCCCTCTCCGATCTCCGTCGTCTCCAAACCCTGTTCCTGGCAAGCAACGAGATCGAGGACATCCGATCACTCCGTCACCTAACGCAACTCGAGAAGCTCAATCTTGATTTCAACTCCGTCATCGATGCCTCTCCCCTCTCCGAACTCGCCGGACTCCGATGGCTCGGGTTGTGGAACAGCCGGATCCGCGATCTGGAACCACTACGGAATCTCACGGAGCTGCGGGAGCTAGGACTCGGCGGATGCCCGATTGAGAATACACTGCCACTGTCAAACCTAATCCACCTCGAATGGTTGGGGCTTCCGAACACGGGCATCGAAGATCTCAGCTTTCTCGCAAATCTGAAGGGACTCGTGAAACTCAGCCTGGGCGGAAACAGAATCGCCGATCTTGCACCACTTCGAGGGCTCACGGAACTCGAGGGGTTGGGACTCGATTCGAATGCGATCGAAGACCTTGCCCCCCTCGAGGACCTCACGAAGCTGGTGCGACTCAGCCTCTGGGGAAACCGGATTGCCGACATCTCGCCGCTGGCCGAGCTCTCTCGGCTCGAGGAGCTCTGGCTCGACCGCAATCCCCTCCGTGATGTCACCATCCTCGCAGGCCTGAGGAGTCTCCGAACTCTGGGGCTATCGGAAACAAACGTCTCCGACATCGCTCCTTTGGTGGAGAATGCTGGCCTCGGCGCGGGCTCCCAAGTGAGCCTCGCGGACACGCCGGCGCTGCAATCTCGGGAGACGGAGGAGTCCGTCGCACGGCTTACGGAACGAGGCGTTATCGTGGTGACGGGTCCGTAATCGCGATGCTTGCTATAGGTCTCCGTCCATCGAACCCTCGATGTACGCGTTGTGGTAGATGAACAGCTGCGCGGAGTCGAAGTCGGTGAAGATCAACTTGTAGCAGTTGGTGAGAATGTAGACCCAGACCATGATGTTCGGCATCGGGTCACTCATGCTCGCGATGTCATAGTGGAAGCTCTTCTCCGCCCACCACGCCTTCCTCAGCTTCCGCTCGCCGGACCAGTCTTTCAAGCTCCCGCCGTAGCTCTCGAGCAGCCACACAAAGTCGGCGAACTGCATCTTCGTCCGCACGCCGAGCGCCACTTCCGGAAGATGCGCGACCTCTTCGCCGTCGACGACGCGGATCCAAGCCTCGATCATGTCACATCCGCCGTGATGAGCCATCGTGATCGCCGGAGTGATTCTGCAATTGCCGTCAACCAGATACGGCCGCCCGCTTCTCTGGTCGAGGACGAAATCGAATCCGCACAGACCGTGGAAGTTTAGATGATCGACAATCTTAGCCGCCGCCTCCGAGGAAGCAGGATCGGCAACGCTCTCTCGCAAGACGGTCGTTCCTCCATCCCGAGGCATTGTGCGAACACCTCGGTACATGACCTCGCCGAGCACGGTGCCGCGATTGCAGAGCTCGAGGGTGCATGTCGTGGGACCGTCGATCATCTGCTGCAACATCGGAAGATTGCTCTCGTCGAGACTGTTCACCCGAACGACCTCGAAGTACTGCTTCTCCAGCACCTTACGATCGTTGACGAGCCTCAGGCCCGCGGCTCCCGACGTCTGCTGCATCTTCACCACGATCGGCAGATCGACCGTTGCAATGAGCTCCTTGGCCTCTTCCGTCGAGCGGGGCACGAGGATCTCCGGCGTATCGATGCCGATCTCCCTGGCCAAGTCGGTCAGCTGAACCTTGGAGTGAAGGCGCATCAGCGTCGCGGTATCCATCATCGCCGTCTTCGTCACCGCGAAGATCCGATCCCGGAAGTGACTCATCAGGATGATCTCTTCGTACGAAGGGAAGTAGTAGTCGTATTTGCCGGTCTCCAGCTCCTGAAGAAGGCGCTTGGCGTACTGCGCCGGCTTGTGCCGCATGTTGGGCAGTCGGACTCGTCTTGTCACATATTTCGAGTACGCCGCGTAGGCAAAGTAGTGTCCCTCCGCCGCGTACACCTGATACCCCAGCTGGCCAAAGCGTCGGATCGCATGCAGTGCCGCCGGCTCAAAGAGTCCCGTGATAAGAACCTTCATCGTCCGGCTCCTGGTAACAGTGATGCCATGAAATGGGCCCGCCGATCTGACTCCAGGGCAGGCTGCCCCCTCTCCACTCGGTGTCCCGAGATCTTGTCGTTGCCGGGTAGCATACGGGGGCGGGCGGGGCGCGACAACTCAATCAGGATGACGGCATCGCGATCGGCCAGATGGGAGGAGGGCAGGGCGAATGTTCGCCCTGCCCTCGGGAAGCTAGTTGCTCGACTGTCGCTGGGCGACGGATCGCAGCTCTGCCACCAGATCATCCCTGCCGAGTCCACTTCGCAGACCCTGGATGACCGATCGGCGGAACTGCTTTCTCGTCTTGGATTCGTGTATCAAGCGATGGATCTTGCTTCGGCGCCTCGCACGCGCAATGCGCTCGTCTACGAGACCCTGCATGGCCTCATAGAGGTAAATCGTCGGGCACGGGTGCATGGGTGACCTCCTTGCCACACATCGGAGAAGCCCTCTCGGGGCCTTGCTCTCTGCCTGTCGTCTCTTCCACGCCGATATGGACGACGCGGAGACACACCAACGAACCATCAAGGTCGTTCATGGTCCTCTCGCCTCCTGTTCGCCGCTCGTGTTGCTCTCCACACTCATGAGTCGCGCATCCCCGCCTGTTTGGTTCGCTGGCGGAGCTGCCGATCGAGAGCGAGTCACTCGCCTGTCCTCCGCTGAAGAGAAGACCTGGCGAGCCCTCGATTCGTAGGCCCTCTTGCCGCCAAGCGCGGCGCCTGAGTTCCGGTGTCGATGGAGCGAAGCTAGCAATCGCTCGTGACCGCGGGACGGACGTCCCCTAGAGTCTGCTTCGTGGTGTGGATGGTGACGCGCCAGTGCGCGCCGTGACCGCCGAACTGCCTACCCGGTGAGGCCTTGGAGGCAGGCAGGATCTGCTATCCGAAACGTCTCACGTTTGCTCATCAAGCTTGCCTCCCTCGTTCTGGGTCTGATTTGTCTCGCGCAAACGCTCGTCGAGCGTGCGCCGAAGTGAAGAATGAGTAGTATACGCTATTGAGCGTGGATTTCAAGGGAATCGGACGGTTTCTCGTCTCATCTCGGGGCGGGGTTGGCCGGGAATACAGTCACCGGAATGCGAAGGTCGCCGTTCCAGGCAGCCCAGGGAGCGAGGGCGGCACAGGCACGCTGATTGATGATGGCGGGTGCGCCAATTTGTAGTTTGAGGCAGGGACAGACGACCGATGAGCAAGACATCCATTCTCGACGTTCGCGATTTGAGCATCCATTTCCACATCGAGGGGCAAGTCGTCCGCGCCGTGGACGGGATCTCCTACTCAATCGAGAAGGAGAAGACGCTCGGCGTCGTCGGGGAGAGTGGCTGCGGGAAGACGGTGACGGGTCTCTCGATCATGGGGCTCGTTCAGATGCCGCCTGGCCGGATCGAGAGCGGTGCGATTCTCTACTACCGGGACGGAAAGCCGATCAACGTGGCGAAACTGTCTCCCAAGGGGCGCAAGATCCGGTCGATCCGAGGCAACGAGATTGCGATGATCTTCCAGGAGCCCATGACATCGTTGAACCCGGTCTACACCATTGGCAAGCAGATCGTGGAAGCCATTACGCTTCATCAGAAGCTCAGCAAGAAGCAGGCGCGCACGGAGGCGATCCGCGTGTTGCGAGCGGTCGGTATCCCGCTGCCGGAGGAGCGCGTGGATGAATACCCCCACCAGCTATCTGGCGGCATGCGGCAGCGCGCCGTGATCGCGATGGCGCTCTCCTGCAACCCGTCGCTTCTCATCGCCGATGAGCCGACGACGGCGCTGGACGTAACCATCCAGGCTCAGGTGCTGGAGCTGATGGACCAGCTGCGGGAGCGGTTCAACACGGCAATTCAGTTCATCACGCACGATCTCGGTGTCGTTGCACAGATGGCCGACGACGTCGTCGTCATGTACTTGGGGAAGATCGTCGAATCCGCCACCGTGGGAGGCGTCTTCCACTCGCCCAGGCACCCGTATACGAGAGGATTGATGAACTCCATCCCATCTCTGGCAGCACGTAGAGAGCACCTCCAGCCGATCAAGGGAGTCGTCCCCGACCCTCGCGATGCGCCTGAAGGCTGCGGTTTCGAGCCGAGATGCCCGCACGCAATGGACATCTGCAAGAAACGGGTCCCGGAGTCCACGGAGATCTCGCCCGGCCACTCAGCCGCATGCTGGCTCTACGGGGAGAGGTGAGCGAGTTGGGCGAGGTGCTGCTCAACGTTAAGGGGTTGAAGAAGCATTTCCCCGTGCGAAAGGGCCTCCTCCGACGAACTGCCGGACACGTCAAGGCCGTCGACGGTATCGATCTCTTCATTCGGGAGAAGGAGACACTCGGATTGGTCGGGGAAAGCGGATGTGGGAAGACCACGGCCGGCCGCTCGATGCTTCGGCTTCTCGAGCCCACGGCCGGCGAGATCCTTTTCCGCAGTCGCAGGCTAGCACACGATGGAGAAGACGCCCGCGAGATCGACGTCGCCAACGCTTCGCCGAAGCTGATGAAGGCGCTCCGTCGAGACATGCAGATCATTTTCCAGGACCCATTCTCTTCGTTGAATCCACGGATGACGATCGGCGCCATCGTCGGCGAGCCACTCATCGTTCATCGAATCGCGGGCCGGCACGAACGTAGGAACTACGTGACCGGCCTTCTTGAAGCTGTCGGACTGAAGGCGGATCACATGAGCCGCTATCCCCACGAATTCTCGGGAGGACAGCGGCAGCGGATCGGCATTGCACGTGCCCTTTCGCTCGAGCCGCAACTCGTCGTCTGCGACGAACCGGTCTCCGCGCTCGATGTGTCGATCCAGGCGCAAGTACTGAACCTCCTGGAGTCGCTGCAGAGTGACTTCGGACTGACCTACCTGTTCATCGCGCACGACCTGTCGGTGGTGAAGCACATCAGCGGGCGAGTAGCGGTGATGTACCTAGGCCGAATCGTCGAGCTCTCGGACACGGAACTGCTCTTCGATCGCCCGAGGCACCCGTACACGGAGGCGCTGGTTTCCGCAGTGCCGATTCCCGACCCAGACTTCGGGGTGGAGCGGATCCTGCTCGAAGGGGATGTGCCAAGCCCCGTGGATCCGCCGAGCGGGTGCACCTTCCATCCACGCTGCCAGTACGCGCAGGAGGTTTGCAGGGCGGAGGAGCCGCTCTATCGCGAACTCTCCGGTTCCCGCTTCGTCACATGTCATCTCGCGGACGACCTGACGCTGCGTTCGATGCGGAGCAGCGAGGAACGGACGGAAGGAAGGACGGAGAGCGAGTGAACAGTTGTCTTTCGCTCGAATCCGCTGCTGACGATCCCGATGATCTTCATCCTACTGACCATGGTGTTCCTCCTCCTTCGGGTCATGCCGGGGGACCCCGTGCTCGCGATGCTAGGTGGCCGGGTTGTCACGCCGGAGCTTCTGGAGGAGTACCGTGCGAAGTGGGGCTTCGACAAACCGCTCATCGTGCGGTACGGTGAGTACCTAAGCGGGGTCGTACGAGGCGACTTCGGGCGATCTTCGCGATCCGGGAAGCCCGTGCTCGAGGAGCTGTTCCGCCGCTTCTCTTCTCCCCCGGATCGCGACCTTCCCGGGCGTGCCGATCATGGTTGGGCTTCAGCCTGCTCGGAGACGAACTTCGAGACGCTCTGGATCCGCGACTGCGCGGGTCTCGCTAACCGTCCGGCTGCCGCTGCTCGCTCCGAGGCGGGGCTGACCGTGGCTCGCGCTGCCTAGCTACCGTCACTCTCGTTGCCTTCGAGGAGTCGCTCCAGTAGCTCGCCGATTCCGGTCTGTCTGGCTTCAGGAAGAGGAGATTCGGCGTCCCTCGTCTCGCCGTCCGTGAGGCCCTCGATCAAGCTGCCCAGGGCGTCGTCTGCTGACACGCGGAGAAACTCGCGTGTCACCTCGTCCGCCTGCGCTCGAACCGCTTTGTAGTCGGGATAAAGCGGGATCGTAGCGACGCCCCCAAGTCGGTCGATCCGAAAGCCGAGATCCTCGATCGTCGATTCCAGCTGCCGTCGTCCCAGCATCAGCAGTCCGTCCCTGGCGATATCGAGCAAGGCCGCCTCCCACTCAAGCGTCGGGGCTTCCGCCTCCCCGCCAACTCCAAAGCCGACGACTACCGGAAGCTCGCGCGCGTAACGATTCAGGCCCAGAACGATGCGGTCCGAGGTCGCAGTCGAGAGGCCGAACAACGGACGATCCGGGCGCGCGGCAACCTCGAGATCCTCGAGAAGGAGCGAGACCTGCCCCGACGCCACATCGCCTGCAAGCAGAAGCTCGGCGGTCATCGTCGCCCGACCTGACAGAAGATCGACCGGCAATGTCGTCCGATAGAATGCAATCAGACGCGGTAGGTCGATCCGCTTCATGGAGAAGCGGAACAGGCTCACCGCCTGCTCGGCCTCCTCAAATCGTGCTTCGAGTTCGAATCCCGAATCCGGATCGTCGGCAAACCGGCCGCGAAATCGAAGCTCGATCGGCCGTTCCCTGAGCTGCCCCGGAAACGCGATATTGGAGACCTCCACCTCGAACAGATCGATCGGCGGCAGCGGCCCCCCGGAGCCAAGTCGATCCTCGAGCGTGATGAGCACGCGGCCGAGCTCGAGTCGACTCACCGTGAACGGCGGCCTGTAGGCGGGGAAGGATCGTCCGCCTCGATACCGGGCGTACGGATCCTCCCGCGGTGCGAGCGGCTGCACATCGGCGAGGTAGCGAAGGAACTGGCGCAGAAGCCCTAGCCAATCGACATCCTTCGCGTGCCGCGCCGCCCACTCAAGGTAGCCATCGACGTTCCACCCCGACGACACGTTGTCAAGATTCAGTGTGCCGTCCTCTTCGCGAGCGACATGAAGCGTGACATCTGCGATCACGACATTGTCGAAGACGACGCGCTTGGCGAGAAGGGGTGTCATCGACGCGTCGAGCCGAATCGCCGGGATCTCGACGAGATTCTCGTTCGGGGACTTCGGATCTTGGACTGTCAGTCCGGTGAGATCCAGGCTCCCCGTGAACAAACTGAAGGAGCTATCGGAGATGGCGACTTCGGAGCCAACGATCCAGGAGGCCGTCGACGTTGCGACCGTGCCAGCGAAGAACGGGACGATGACGGCGGCGAGCAGATAGCAGATCGCGTAGACCAACGGAAGGCCGATGAGCATCTCGCTGCGAACGTAGCGCACAATCCCTCGGGGTACCGTTTTCGTCCCGTACTTCGCCTTCCCACCGGCGAGAGCCCAGCGCAAGACCGCCATGCCTCGCCTCTCTCTGAACCATCGAGAGACCCCCCAACCGGAGACGCGCTCGACGAAGCTCACACGATAGCGCACGACCAGCGACCGGACGATCAGGAAGATCGGGACCGCGAAGATGAGCGCCATCACGGAACTTCCGAGGAGTAAATAGCGGCCGTACCCCATCGGGGCGACCACCGGAAGGTGAAAGAGAAGCCGCCAGAGCACGTCGAGTCCTCGATCCACATCCAGAAGCCATCGACCGACCGCATGGGCGCTCGGTGCGAGGACGAGAGACAGGAGCTCAAACAACCCAAAGGAGAGGAGAAACGCGCGGAAAGAACAGCGAAAGAACAGGGCGAGGGTGCAGGGCAAGATGACGTGGAGACCGATCGGCGGGAGACCAGCGAAGATGCCGAGTGCAAAGCCGAATGCGATCTGATTCGGCGACAGGTTCGACTTCAGAATGGCAAGCAGCCTCTTGGTCCAGGAGAATGGTCCCGGAAGCAACATGGTGTAAGCATTCTAGGGGTCTTCCGAGCAAGCGCCAACTGCTGTCTTCCCGACGAGGTCTGCGAGCCAACCTCGAACTCGCCTCCGGAACCGATTGACCTGGAGGTCCCGTGGGACGTAGACTTTAGTTGCACATTGGCACAAGAGGCCGCGGGGGTGAGAGAGATGAAGAGATTCTGGGGGTCCGTCGTACTCGGTCTGCTGCTTGCGGTGACCGCGCTTGGCACGTGGGGGCTGTCCCTGTGCGACTACCGTTCGCCCATCACAGCGCTGACCGACGCTCGCATGTCGTTCGCGTATCGCTACTACAACGATGCGGCCACTCCGGTGATCGACATCAACTCGGGCCGGATCGGCATTGACTACGACCAGCTGTTTGCCTCACCAAACTACGGATTCACACTCGGGGGCTCGCTCGAACTAACGCTCGACGAATTCGTCCCCACAGGCTCCCTTGGCCAGGGCAGCGCCACGTTCCGCCTGTACCCATTTGAGGATGCGCTGATCTTCGGGTACGGCGGCCTGGAGGCCTCCATCGCGACCGGTCAGCCCAGTCCCGGAGTGGACGTCCGCGTCGGGCTCGGCCTGGGCAGATTCTCCGACGTGACGCCTCTAGCCAAGGCCGTGCTGATCCAACAGGAGCTCTTGGCGGCGGATGCAATCTTCGACAAGCTGGCCGATGACATCCTCATGGGTGTGGCCGGCGTAATCGGCCGTAAGGCGGAGTACGAAGACGTCAAGGAGATGGTCGCGGACATCGAAAGCTTGATCGAAGCTGTCGCACTCGTTGAACTCGACGCACTCGCGCTCCTGTCCATCGAGGATGTCATCGACGCTACGCAACCGAAGCGGAAGTGCGGATGGGCGGTCCAGGCGGGCATCGGATACGAACTAATCGACCCGTACGGCGGGGCACAGAACTTCGTGATCGCAGCATCCGCCGATGCTGCTTTCGTCACGAGCCCGGAGGATCAATTCCTATTCCACGCGAGCTTCTCAGGGCCGGTAGAGTTCACCGAGGAAAACACGCTCAGCGCCACACTCTCCTACGAATACGAGCTGAGCGAGACAAGCAAGTTGATCGCCGACTATGCCTTCCAGCGCGTGAAACCGCTCGGCCTGGATGCGAACGTCAGCCACGCCGCTTCACTTGAACTCGGATTCGATATCAACGGCGTGGACATCGGTCTCCAGATCACGCTCACACGCGAGCCTGGCGACCCCGGATGGTCGATCGACGTCTCCCTATCCGCCGCGATGGATCTCCTGTAGAACGTTCGGGCCATGACGCGGCCGATCGGCCATCGCCGCCGCCGCGCTCCTCCCGTCTCAGTCTACGACCAAGACCGAGAACGCCGCGCTCTCTGCTGGAGGCACGCTCTCCCAGGAGCGTGCGTAGTCAAAGCCGAGTACCTGAGTCCCGGCCGCGAACGCCTTGTATCGGAACATGAAGGTACCGCCCGATCCTCCGACGCCTGGTGGAGCCGGATCGGGTACGTAGTCGGGGCCATCGACTGACTCGAGGACAGGAAAAGCATTCTCTGTGACGTCTGTCCACTGGAATCCCGTCGTCGCGTTCCCCGAAAGTGCTACGATCAGCGTGTCGCCGTCCCGGATCACGATCTCGGCTCCCTTGTCCGCGTCTGTCACGAGTCGACCGACAAGCAGCGATGATCCGGAGAATGCAATGCAAGTGGGGGCGACGGCCTCTCCGGCAAGTCCGATGTCGGGGACGATGGAGAAGGTGGCTAAGAAGGCACCGCTCGACGTGAAGACTGCAACCGAGTACTCCCCTGCCGGTAGCTGACCGCCGGCCGCATCCAGGAGTTCCACCTCGCCGAGCCACGCCCTAGCCTCTCGCGGAGGCGCATAGGCTTCGTGCATGACGGTGATGTCTTCGCTCAGAAGAGCGAGGGCTTCGACGTACAGGCCGCTGACGCCGTTGACGATCTCGAGCCCGAGCGTCATCCCGGTCTCGTAGGCTCCAGCGTCCGTCGTCAGCCCAAGCAGTTCCTCGTCAACGACCGATGCCGTATCGACGGCCACACCCACCTGTCCGAGGACGGCCAACCCGAGGAGCGCGGCCGGTATCATCCATGCCAACCTTCGATATCGTCCCATCAAGACCTCCTTGTAGCGCTCGGCAAGTCGTGCGTTCGCTCTCTTCCTCTCTCTTCGCAGCCGAGCCTTCAGGCTCGGCTCGCCTGAAGCCAACCTACATGCGGATGATCGCGGAGTCAAGCAAGTATGGACAAGCCATGTCGAGCAAGAGCGACTCGAGAGTGACCGTGGTGTTCTGCCTACAGCCCTCACGCGATGCAGAGCGAGGCTTCGAGCTTCTCCGCCTCAACGCGCTAGATCATGCCTGTCTGCTTCATCGACAGGAACCCGTCACGTGTGACAATCAAGTGGTCGAGGACCCGAATACCGAGGATCTCGCCCGCCCTTATCAAGCGCTGGGTGAGCGCAAGGTCCTCCGCGCTCGCCTTGAGTGTGCCGGACGGGTGGTTGTGGGCAAGGATCACCGCCGCAGCGCGATCGGTGATCGGATCAGCGAACACCTCACGGGGGTGAACCTGACTCGAGTCGAGAAGGCCGACCGTGACGACGCGTGACGCAATCACCTCGCTCGCACCGGAGAGAGAGATGCAAAGGAAGTGCTCTTGTCTCTTCCCGCGGATCTCCTGCAGATACGGAAGCGCGTCGGACGCCTGTTGGACCGTGATCCGCTCCATCGAGAGGTGACGACGAGCGAGTTCCACGGCGGCCGCGAGTTGGCAAACCTTCGCGCCGCCAAGCCCTTTGATCGACTGAAGCGACGCCACGTCAACTTGGTCAAGTCGGCCGCCGCAGCGGCGAAGGATCTTGGCGGCAAGGCTCAGCACGCCCTGCCCCCGGACGCCACTCCCGAGGACGACCGCCAGAAGCTCGAGATCCGAGAGAGCCGAAACGCCCCTGGCCAGAAGCTTCTCGCGAGGCCTCTCGACCGTCGGCAGATCCCTGATCTCGTCTGCGCCCTTCGGGTTCCACCGGAGCCCCGGAGGTTCGTAGATGCCGTCGTGAACTTCCATGAGGCTCATTATGCCAAGATCGTAGCCTGCATCAAGATATAAGATCTGGTAGAAGTTGGCCCCATCACTCGCCCTTGTTCGTCGTCCGGATTCCCAAAACGGGACACGTCCAAACACCACGTGAACTCCCGGCGCGGGAAACGGATGCCAACACGATCGCTTGTTCGATGGAGAAAGGAGGCGGGACGCCCCAGATGAACGTGTTGGAGGCGCATCTATCGTGCTTCGCGTTTCCTTCGGACCACTCCGGAGAGGGCGCTGTGTCCGCCCCCGGGTGTGCGAAGCTGAGGCGTCCCTGGTGGCATGGCCAATGTCTAGGATTTTGTAAGACGAATGTCAAGTTTTTGTAGCACTAAGACAGCAGAAGTCGTGCTACGTGTCCCATGTACTGCGGAATTCCGCCCATGGTGGAACTTCGTCACCCGATGTAACCTGTGAGCGGAATCATGCCAAAGAAGAACTACCGCATCATCACGAAGGGAGACGCTGTCAGGCGCGCCCGCATCGTCGCGGGATTCACGTCGGCGGAACTCGCAAAGGAAGTCGGCATCTCCCGGCCGATGCTCTCCTCCATCGAGAACGGGGCCGGAACGAGCGTGAAGACCGCCCACGGGATAGCCCGCGCCCTTGGCGCCTCTTTCGATGACCTCTTCGAGATCGAGAGCCTCTGAGGTGCTACCACCAGCGTAAGCGCGAAAACCTTCGGGACGTATCCGCTCTGGGTGTCCGCCGACTCAACTAGAAGCTGTTGCCCGCGTGCGTCGTCAATCGAGCCGAAAGCGCCCATTGACCACCCAGAGGGATCAAGGGCTCATCATCGATCCCTGCACGGACCACGGACAGCTCGAGACCTTCTCCAAACACACCAGGTCCGGCCCTTCCGAGAGAAACGAATCCACGCAGGTTGCCGTCCACAAAGAAGTCGCCTCGAAGCCTGTTATTGAAGCTCGTGAGCCTCCATCCCACCGGAAGGCTCGTCAGTTCGATTCGGGCGTCTTGTAGATCGCCGAAGGCATATCTACCTCCGATGGCCGCCGTTGTAAGCAAGCCACGCTGAGGAAGCGATCGAACGAGAAGGTTCCCCGCGAGCATCAGCTGAGGAGTGAAGACTCGCAAGAGAACCAGGTCTGCAAACGGGTTAAACGATCGAACCTCGGATCCAGCCGCTATCTCCAATCTCCACTCATCGTCCACGGTAACGCGACCGTAGACGCCAAACGTAATCCACCAGTAGATCTGACCTTCGTCGCCTCGAAACGGCTCCAATCCCAGATCCAGCTCCACGCCAATCTCCGTCAGCTCGTAGGCCACACAAGGTGCCGCCAAGCAGAGGAGGAGCGAGACAATGGCCAGTCCCCTTCGCTTCATGATTCCTCCTCGTCGCCCGTTGAAGCCATCAGCATTCTACGGGCAACGGACCGGGGAGATCGAGTCGGACACCCGGCCTCCGGTTCACCTCATCTCCTTTCAAGTCGTCGAAGGGATCAGGCTGGGCTCCGACGCCGTCAGACCGCTGCGGCGGAGCTCCTCCTGCCTGTGCCGCCCCCGTTCTTGCCTCGAGCGAAGAACGTGTAGATCAGCCCCGAGGCGAGCAGATAGCAGCCAATCGTGATCGGGAATAGCGCGGAGAAACCGGGCCCCTCCTGGAGGTATCCGCTGACAAATGCGCTGACCCCCCGAGTTCCCTGCCAACTCATTTGCATCAGCGCGCTCGCCGTCGGCCGACGCTCCGGGGCGACTGCCTCCATGGCAAACGCGGTGTACAGAGGGTTGCCCATGTTCATGAGGCTGCCACGAGCGAGGAATCCGATGGCAGAGAGCGAGACGAGCGGCGCGTATCCGAGAAGAATCAGGAACGGGATGGACAGAAGCTGCACCACGACGACCGCCCGGATGCGCTTCAGCCGCGCAGCGACGATCGGCCCCACGAGGGTTGCGAGCGCCATCACGACGGACTGAAACGCGAACAAAACGCCGATGACACTGTCCGATAGGCCGAACTCGGTCTTGAAGAACACGTTGAGAAACGGCACAAGCGCGCCTGCGCCGAAGCCGATGATCACTTGAGGCAGGAAGAGGCGTACAAGCTTCCCTGGCGCGTGGAACATCTCCCGCAACTTCGCGCGAGGCCGCGGCTCAGTGCTCTCGGGCAGGCGCGTCATCCGCAGGAGCGGAAGAATCGCGAGGGCGAGAAGACCTGCCCCGACCCAGATTGATACGCGATAGGCCAGCGGATCCTCCGCCCCAATGCCAAAACCCACTGCGACCAACGACGGGAGCACGCCCGCAAGAAGAAGGCCGAAAAAGCTGGCAAGCATCCTGGTCGCGAACTGCACGCTGAATAGGTGTGTTCGCTCCGAGGCCTCGCTGTTCTCCGCCATGAATGGTGCACTGCTCACCGAAGTCAGTGTCTGGCTCAGCCCGCGGCCGACGGAGAAGAGAACCAGCGCGATCGCGGCGGTGGAGAGTGAGAGCCCGAGCATCGATCCAACCAGCAACGCGGCCCCCGCGATCAGGGTCGCTCGATACCCGATCCGGTGACCGAGCATTCCGGCAGGGACGGCAGCAAAGGTGATGACGAGCGGCGGTAGCGCGACCAGAGTCCCGAGGAAAGCGCGATCGTGGCCGAGAGACAGGATGTAGAAGTTGAAAAGGAGCCGCATGATCCCGAGCGAGAACCCGCTGGCGAAGCTGTACAGTAGGTACAGACGCGCGTTGGTCTGGAATCGTCGTAGCTGGACAATGTAGTCGCGAAGCGTTCGCATGACCGTCGATTGTACAGGCGGGATTCACCGCTGCACGGGCAGATGTAACTCGAAAGCGAGGCACCAAGGCATGCGTTCTGCGCCTCGCGGGCCGGCCCGCGAAGCGCGAGACTCCTCACGGAAGAGAGAACCGGTCAGTGCACGAGATCGATGATCACCAGACCCGGCCCGACAACGCCGACCACAAACAGATTCCCGCCTTCGATATCGCTTAGTAGGGCGGCGAACTGCCCGAGATCCTGGCGAGGAACATCGAGAACGAAGATGTCCGGCCGCGCCATCGTCGGATCGAGCGGCATCAAGTTCCACGCGCGTACGCGAAGTGACCCGAGGCGATCCTTTACCTGCGAGGCAAGCCGGATCTGGTCGATCTGCATCAGCCCGACGCTGAACCCAAGCTCCTCCGACCAGCTCCCCAGCCTGATCTCGCAGACGTTGTTCGATTCGTTCATCTCGTCAGTGTCGTTCCCAAGGTCGACCTCGACCGTGAACGTAAACGGATGATCGAATGCGTCACTCCCCTCCCACTCATCCCGGTCGAGCAGCCAGCTGTTCTCGAGATAGACCGTGGACTGGCCGGAGAACATAACCGTCTCCGTCGACGTGTCGGGGAAGAGAGGATTCGCCGCGACCTGGGTTCCCGATCCCTGCCCGAGAATCCCGAGCAAGCGTGCCTGAATCCCGGTGTCTTCCGGTTGCACATGATCCCAACGCACCTCCACGCCACCGTAGTACGGCTCTCGCGGTTGCTGAAGATTGCGTAGTTCGGCGAATAACGTCACCTTCACCGAGGCCTCGGAGATCGTTTCCACCTCGGTGCGCACGTAGACCGGCTCGAAATCCGGCATGTCGCACGCGTCACCGTAGCCATCGCCGTCCGAGTCCTGCTGACCCGGATTGGCGATATCGAGGCAGTTGTCCTGGGCGTTCGCCACCCCGTCGCCGTCATTGTCGGGACCGGTCGTCGTTTCCCCGCTCTCGCGCCAGCCGGCGACAAAACAGATCCCATCCTGAAGCTTGAGCTCGTCGGTCATGCCCCAGCCGTCGTCATCGTGCCACAGGTCCTCGGCGAAGTGGCCGGACTGCTCAAGGTCCGGCTCGAACCAGGAGGAGCTCACGCCATCGTTGTGGTTCACGTCATAGTTCGTGTTCTCGACCATCGCGGCATCCAAGACCAGCGGATCGACGCCGAGGCCAATCTCGACCGAACTCGACGGCGCGGGTCGGATCGCGTACAGGTGGTACCTGACGGCCGCGCTATCCTTGGTGCGGTCATTGATGCGGAAGTAGCGGTTGGAGTCGATGTACACGTTCTGGTATCCGGTGACCATCGTATCAAGGTCATCGGACTGATTCGCCTGCAGGACCAGCCGTTGGCTTCCTCCGGTCTGGTCGTAGCCCACAACGACGCCATAGTGCGTGGAGACCTTGAACGTGCCGTCGTTGTTCTGCTTCCCGTCCCAGCGGAACAGGTAGACCATCGGCCGCCCGTTCCAGATCTCCGTGCGCACAATCTCGAACAGGTCGGCGTGCGTTCCGGATTGACCCGTCTCCGGGATCTCGTAGCCTGAGTTGGTGATGCGGTAGCGGATGACCTCGAACCGCGCGACGTCCGCTCGCGTCCCAAGATGATCGTTCATGTACTCCTCGAGACCTTCGGCGAAGTTCCCGGGCAGAACCCACGAGTCGGCGCAGCTTGTGTCACGATTCATGTAGTGGGCGGCACCGAGATCCTCGATCGCCTGCTGCGGGAGACCGTCCGCCTCTCGCTCCCCATCGTCGATCAGGTTCGGGAAGCCACGCTTGTCCCACCAGGCGCAAACGGCGGCACCGGCGACCGGCCCGCAACCGGACGGGAACCAGCAGCTTCCGCCGATACGCATGTCCGCCTGGTAGTAGCGGGGCACACCGGAGATGAGGGCCTTCGTCGGCGTCTTCTCCGCGAAAGCGTAGAGCCCAAAGCACAAGAGGATGAAGAGAAGTCCTAGGAATCCGAGAGTTCCGCGCCGCATGGTCTGCCTCCTTGACAAGTCACCTTGCCCAATCTACAGGCAGACGCGCACTGTGTGCCAGTCTCCGGCCGATCGTTCCTTCCGTCCGCGCTCGGTATGATCAGGAGTCCGGGGGTGGACATCATCGAACGCATCGAGGAGATCCTGAAGCGCCACTGGGGCTACGAGTCCTTCCTCCCGCTGCAGCGCGAGGCGATGACGTGCGGTCTCGGCGGTCGCGACTCGCTCGTCGTCCTCCCGACCGGCGGAGGCAAGTCACTCTGCTACCAGGTGCCAGCGATGCGACTTCCTGGGATGGCGATCGTCGTCAGCCCGCTGATTTCCCTGATGAAGGATCAGGTCGACGCCCTGGTCGCATGCGGCGTGGCCGCCGATTGTCTGAACAGCAGCCAGACAGCCGCGGAGCAGGACGATGTCGTCGCCCGCGTCCGAAGCGGCAACCTGAAGATCCTCTATGTCTCGCCGGAACGGCTGATGATGGACGGTTTTCTTCGCTTCGTGAGGCAGCAGACGTTGTCATTCGTCGCCGTCGATGAAGCGCATTGCGTGAGCATGTGGGGACACGACTTCCGACCGGAGTACCGCCGGCTCGGGGAGCTGAAGCGTGTCTTCCCTGGGGTGGCCGTTCACGCGTACACGGCAACAGCGACGTCCCACGTCCGCGAGGACATCGCCGAGCAGCTCTATCTCGAGGACCCGGAGATCCTTGTCGGCTCCTTCGACCGGCCGAATCTGATCTACTCCGTGGAGCGGCGGATCGACCTTCTTCCGCAGGTTCGTGACGTTCTCGATCGGCACAAGGAGGAATCGTCGATCGTCTACTGCATCCGCCGAGCCGATGTCGACGCCCTGGCCGACAAGCTCCGTTCGTCCGGCTATCGCGCACTTCCGTATCACGCCGGACTCGCTGATGCGGAGCGAAAACGCGCGCAGGAAGCATTCATCAAAGAGGATGTCGACATCATTGTCGCGACGGTCGCTTTCGGCATGGGGATCGACAAGTCGAATGTCCGAGCCGTCATCCACGCCGGAATGCCCAAATCGCTCGAGCACTACCAGCAGGAGAGCGGGCGCGCCGGGAGAGATGGACTCGAGGCGGAGTGCGTTCTGCTCTATGGGGAGGGGGACTACGGCGTCTGGAAGTACATCATCGAACAGTCCGAGTCAGCGGAGGCACGTGAAATCGGGCTCGCCAAGCTCGGCGACATGTCCGCCTACGCGTCCGGAGTGACCTGTCGACACCGCGCGCTGCTCCGGTATTTCGGCCAGGATCTCGAGGCCCAGAGCTGCAACGCCTGCGACGTCTGCTTCGGCGACCTGGAGCTTGCAGATGACGCGCTCGTCACCTCTCAGAAGATCCTCTCCTGCGTTTACCGCCTCGAACAGGCCTTCGGCGCCGACTACACAGCTGGCGTTCTCACCGGCTCCCGGGAGCGACGCGTTCTCGACCGCAAGCACGATCAGTTGTCGACCCACGGCCTGCTCTCCGACAGGACCAAGCGGCTCGTGCGCGATTGGATCGAGCAGCTCGTCGGTCAGGGTTTCTTGACGAAGCGCGGCGAGTACAACGTCCTCAAGCTGACGGAGCGAGGCTGGCACGCGATCCGAGGAGAGGAAACCCCGCGCCTGCTGAAGCCAGCCGAACGCAAGGCCAAGCGAGTTCTGACTGATTCGTGGGATGGTGTCGATCGAGAGCTGTTCAACGTTCTGCGCACCCTCCGCCGCGAGATCGCCCGTGCGAAGAACGTGCCGGCCTACATCGTGTTCGGCGACGCGGCTCTGCGAGACATGGCGAGGCGGAGGCCGTCGAGCGTGGAGAGATTTCTCGAGGTCAGCGGCGTCGGCCAGGCCAAAGCCAGAGACTACGGAGATCGCTTTGTGGCAACCATTTTCGAGCACGCTCGCAGCCACAAGCTCGAGCTCGACGTCGACCCGAGAGTCAGGCCGGTCTCAAAGCCGCCGGTTTCGCGAACCCGGCGTTCCCGTGCCACAGTCAATCTGGCGAGGCAGCTCGCCTTCGGCCGCTACGAGCGAGGCGAGTCGGTCGCGTCTGTTGCCGACGCAATCGAGAAGACGAGGAAGGTGGCGGTCGAGTACCTGCTCGACTACATCCGCGAGAACAGGTTGAGATCACCCGAGCCGTGGGTCGATGCCCAAACATTCGACCGCGTTTCGGCGGTCGCCCATCGTGTGGGCACGGCGCGTCTACGAACAATTGGAAGGGAGCTCGGCGGGGACGCGGATTCGGACCAGATTCGAATCTGCGTCGCATGTTTCGCACAACAGGAATCGCCGCGTGGCTCCGGGACGCGCGAGTCGTCCGGCAACGTGGAAGCCTAGTCGCCGACCTCGGCCGCGTCGAAGTCAGGAAGCAGGGTCTCGATCTCGCGAACCGGACGGTAGAGATAGGCCGCGATCGTGGCCGCCGCGCCCAGCAGGCCGAACAGGACGAACATCAGCCCCATCCCCGCGCCAGGACCGGACCCCACGAGCCTCGCCAGGGCTCCGGCCAGTGGCGACGCTCCGGTCATCAGCGGTTCGAAGACCCGGTCGGCCAGTACGCCTCCAAGCGGCAGCGCGATCGCACCGCCGATCTGCCCGATCATGATCCGGGCGGCAAAGACCCGCCCCTGTAAGTGCGCGGGAACCTTCGCCTGCCAGATCGAATGGCTCGAACCGCTGGCGATCGGAATCACCGACGACGTGATGAACGCGCCGACGGCCCAACCCATCAGACCCCGCCCCACGCCGATCAAGATCTGCCCAGCCAGCGTCGAGATCAAGACACTCCCGAGGAGGGCCGCCATCTTGCGCTTCGGCCCACCCCACACGCTCAAGACAACGCCCCCGACAAGACCACCGATGCCGAACAGCATCTGGACCGTCCCGAGGACGATCTCGCTGCTTCCCGTGCGCGCGAGGAGCATCGGCGCCAGAACGCCGCCGGCGAACGAGAGGAGGAAGTTGACCAATAGAAAGTAGAGGAGGAGCCCGAGCAAGCTCGGCCGCGCGAAGATGTAGCGAAATCCGAACAGGCTGTCCGTCAGCAGACTCGCGCGTGTCTCGTCTTCGGCCGCCTCGCGCTTGGGTTGCGGTACGTGCACGATCAGAAGCGCCCCGATCGCGAACAGGAAGGTCGCGATGTCGATCGTCATGATCCCCTCGATCCCGATGAACGCGATCAGCGCGCCGGCTGCCATCGGAGCGAAAATCGTCGGGATCGAACGGACCATGCCGTACAGCGCGTTCGCCCGCATCCGCTGCGTCTTCGGAATCATCATCGTGATCGATGCGGAGTACGCAGGGAACTGGAACGCCTGGAACGCCCCCGAGAACGCGGCCGCAAGGTAGACATGCCAGATCTCGAGCACTCCAAGCTTGAGAAGGACGAACATGGCCACCGTCGCAAGCCCGGAGGCGAGATCGCTGAGAATCATGACATGTTTTCGATTCCAGCGGTCGACGAGCGCTCCGGCGATCGGACTGAGCGCCACGAGCGGGAAGAAGGCACAGAATCCGACCAGCGCCAGTGCCGTCGCCTGCCCGGTCAGCTGCCACGCCCAGATCGTGAGGGCAAACGCCGTCATCCCCGATCCGAGCAGGGAGACCACTTGCCCCAGCCAAACGACCGTGAATCCGAGCATTCCCGAGAACCGGGAACCACGCATTCCATCCTCCTCACTTCCGACAACCCGCTACACCGGCTGAGCCGTCAGTATCCCCCAACAAGTCGCCGCCGAGCCAGCGGAAGAGGCTCGGAATCAGGATGGAACCTGGAACCCTGGAACGCCGAAGCTTGTTGGTTGTCTACGATGCGAACACCGACACCAGCGTAACGCCGGCGACAACCAGCGCTCCACCGACGAGGACGCGGCGCGTGATCGACTCGCGAAGCCAAGTTGCTCCAAGAATGGTGGCGAAGAGAAGCGTCAGCCCTTTGAGCGGTGACAGTGCGCTGGCGTCGGCCCGCTGCAGAGCCATCAGCCACAGCACCCATCCGGCAAACAGGCCGAAGAACGACGAGACCAGCGCGATCCACACACCTCGTCGGGTAAACGTCAAGCGGTGACGAGCCAGGCTTGGCAGAGCAGCCAGCGTCCATAGGGCGGCCGCGCTGCAGGAGAACAAGAACTGGTAGGCAATGGGACTCATTCCATGCGCCATGCAGAACTTGGTGGGAACAGCCGTCGAGAATCCCCAGATCACGCCGGTTGCGATGGCGGCCAGCCGGGGGCGCAGTCTGTGGCGTCCCACCCCGGCGCCGGTCCGGCGGACGAGGAAGTACGCGCCGCCAATCACGAGGGCTCCGCCCCCGAAGGTAACGAGGCGTGCCGGCTCACCGAGCACGGCGATCGAACCAACCACGCCCCAGAACGGGCTCGTGTTGGCGAGAATATTCGATTCGTGCATCGATCCATGCGTCAACGCGAAGTAGAAGAGGGCCGTTCCGAGAAAGGCGTTCAACAACCCGCCCCCCGCGGCGACGAGCACGACCAGAGGAGATCCGAAAACGAAACCGTCGGTGGCCCACGCGAACGGAACGATGAACAGGAGCCCCATCCACGGACGGAGGACGCCCAAGGCCACCCACGACATCTCGTGAACACCGGCCCGCATCAACACCCACGTCGTCGCCCAGGAAAGCGACGCACCCACACTGAGCACGACGGCCGTGAAGTCCAAGCGACGCCTCCTCCCGCGGGATGCACGAATGGTACCCGGTTCGGAGTGCCGGCATGCACGCCCGCTCTGCGCAGCCAACCTCAGCTGGCATTCCCTGTGCGGACGCAGCAGCGTTCTGCGCAGAGGCGTCGCTCGGAAAGAGAAACACGGAGTGCCCGCAGACTGTTCGGCTACTGCCCGTTGGCGTAGAGAATCTTGGCCGGCACTTCGGCAGGTTCGTGGCCGTTGAGTTGCGGACCTTGGCCGCGCGACAGGTTCTCTGAGGCTCCGGAACCCAGCGAGTGGCCTGCAGAACGCCGCTCTCTCACCCTAGAACCGAGAAGCACTCACCTCGAGATGAACACCGTGTCCTTACCGTTGAAGGTGTTCGTCCCGTCGGTCGCCGTGATCACGTAGATGTAGCCGCCGTTCGCCACGGGGCGGCACGGTGCACCGGTCGTTCCGTCCCACACAATCTCGGTCACGCTCGCCAGCTCCTGCGACCATACCGCGTTCCCGGCCATGTCGTACACCGTCACCGACATCACGCTCGCAATCCCGGTGCCCTCGAACGAGAACCTCGTATCCTCCTCGAACGGGCTCGGCGCCGCGTAGAAGCGCACGACGTCAAGCTCACTCGCGATGATCGTGATCGTGTCCGAGCTCGTGTCCGTCGGATCGGTCGGGTCCGTGTACGTCGCCGTGATCGTCTGACCTGCCGTGAGGTCGAGATCGAGCCCCGCGGTCAGGAACGTCCCCTCGGCGGCGAACGTCTGCGCGTCGTAGTGAAGGAACAGGTCGTAGGTCGCCCCGCCGACCTCCAGAGCGCCGCGGATCTCCGGCTCTCCGACATGGGACGAATCGACGACCTTCACGTAGACCAGATCCGTCTCGGTGTAAGCTGAGACCTCGTCGCCTTCGCCATCGACGAAACTCGTCGTAGACTCCTGCCCGGGCGGTGTGCCGCCGCCGACGCCAACCCTGATCGAGATCCAGGCCGAGTCGGAGTGGTTCGAGGGATCCTGATACACCGCAACGACCGTATCGCCGGGGAGAACGCCAAGCGTGGGGACGCAGTCGTACACTCCGACCAGGTCAATGCAGGTCACGCTCACGAAGTCGCCCGTCGCAACGCCTGTTTCCAGGAGATCGATGCCGGCCCAACGCCCGTTGCGCGGGCTCAACACGTAGATCTTCGCCGCTCCATCATCGATATCCGCGTATGGGTCGGGAGAATTGTTGAAGATGTTCGTGTCGCCGAGCAGTACGTTGACCGGATGCGCCTGCACGGGCTGGAAGTCGCAGGCGAACTCGTTCAGAGGCAGCGGTCCGAATGGGAAGTTTTGCCCGCCGTCCCAGAACGCATCAACCCGTTCGCGTCGGTACGAATCTTCGTCCTGATCACGGTCGTACACCTCCACAAACACGCAGTCGCTGTTCACGTACTCGCTGACGCGGCGACCCTGTCGATCGAGGAACCACATCTGGGTTGTCTGGCCGTCGTAGACCTGCGTGTCGCCGATCGAAGCCAAGTCGAACGATACATCGTTGCCGACGCGGACCTGGTCGATGCGTGGGCCGGAGTACGCCGTCATGGTGTTGCTGTCTCCCAGTCCGGCATATCCATTGTCGCCTGACATGTACTGGACGTCGTTATAGCGGACGTAGATCTCGTCTTCGTTGAACACCTCGAGATCCCAGTTGTCTAGCACGAGTTGATAGCCACCGATGAGGTTGGCTACGCCCATGCCGAGCGGATCCCATGTGGGGAAGATCTCCATGCCTGCGTGGGAGAAGAACACAGGCGAGTTCGACGACAGCTCGTCGAGCACCCAGAACTCGCCGTCGTCCTCCTCATGCGGATCGCAGAGATGCACGATCATCGTCTCCGGACAGCATGGATCGATGTTCGCATTGGCATCGACAACTTGCACGTAGACCCCGTCGCGCCCGATCCAGTAGAGATCCTGCTCGCCCCGCCCTGCGTCGGTGAACGACACCACCGAATGCTGACGTTCCTCGATGTACGCTACGGCAAGCTTGAAGTCGTCCTCGTCGTTCGGATCCAAGTAGTAGGCGACGAGGACGTCGCGAACGTTCAGGTCGTTGAAGCCGAGGTCATCGAGAATACTGCTGAGGTTTAACTGGAAGACACCCGTATTCGTGCCCGTCTCCTGTGCGTAGAACGACACCGCCGTGATGCCATCGGCGCTCGCCGTGTCGAAGAGCTGCTTGTGGATCGCGATGTCATCGACTCCGAGCTTCGGGTACTGCACGTAGTAGCGGCCGTCCTGCGCTCCGGACATGGCGAAGTCGTTCTTCTCGGCGTTGTAGATGTTGAACCAGCGGATCGGGCGGTAGTCGTCGACGTTGGTCACTGGGTTCGGGTCGGTCGCAATCACGCCACCGGTCCGCTTGAGCATGCAGAAATTGTTCGGACTGTCGTGGGTCTGTAGCGACGGCGTCTGCGGGGTCCCTGCCGGATTCCAGCTCCCCGGATTGACGAGGATGAACACGGGGACGTACTCGACCTCGTTGCAGTTCAGGTTCTCATCCGCGTCATCCACCGTCACCGTCGCGGACCCGTTGGCGTCCTTGTAGATCTCCCGGTTCCACGAGATCGTCGCCTCGACATCGATGATCTTCATCATCGCGATCGCCACATCGCCCATGTCGCTCGGGTCGACATACATCCCCACGAGCGTATCCATGTTCTCGAATCGACCGACCAGCCACTTGTTCGGCTCCTCACGACGCTCTGTTTCCAGATCCGACGGCATTTCGTACGCTGCGAACGGAACACCAATGATCCCGATGTCGTAGGCAAGGGGGGACTGCCGTTCACTTGCGCCAACCCACCGCTGCATGTCACCTCGCACACCAGGCGTGAGCTTCGGCGGCACGTCCTCCTGCTCGATGTCGCAATAGAGGTAGTTGCCCCAGATGAAGTCTTCCGGAGGGGATGACTCGACGCCCACGACATGCGTATTCTTGTGCTCGACCTTGTAGTCCTCACGGGCACCGATCTGGAACGGGCGGGAGGAGACGAAGACCCCCGAATCCGCGTCCGACTCCTCGAGGTAGTCTGCACCGAGCCAGCCTGCCGATGCGCCCGGCGAGTGGCCCTTGTGCGGCACATACCCGGCATCGCCATATTCCCGTCCTGCGGGGCTTCCGGTCGCGTCCACATAGCTTACCCAGTGGATGTACGCGCCGGTCTTCGGATCCATGATCTTGATGTCGGTCCAGATCTTGTCCCGAACATCGCAGTCCGTGTTCTCGTCGTCGTCTACGACCACGATGAAGATCGAGTCACCCTCCTGGATGTTCGTGACTCGGTGCTGCCCGTTCTTGTCCGATGAGAAATACATCTCCGCGTCCGACCCCAAAGCCGCCATTCCACCGAGCCCTAGAATACCGAGCGCAGCTACCGCCCCGATCGTGCCCGGACACTTCATCGCCCCTCCCACAGCACCTAGAGTCTGATGATTCTTAGCCAAGCGTAGTGCTTCTCCGCTCGGGAGTCAAAGGTCAGCTGTCCGTGTGAAACCTCCTCCAACGTGCAATCCGCGAGCCCGATGGGAGTGTGTCGGGCACGTTCTCCCCGGATGGGCGAAGCTCCGAGCCGCTGATCCCTCCTCGCCGCTTCATTCAGACACACGTCAGATCTTTCGTTGGCAACCGGAGTCGGCCCTCTTCGCATGAGCAAGCCACTCAGAAACCCTCGAAGTACCTCGCGCATGCCCCAGCACGGCGTACGATGTACTCTTCTCGGCGTCGGGCACATCGTGAAGCCAGGATGTCGACAGGTGGATACGAGATGATGAGTACGCGAACCGTACGTCTGATGTTGATTGGCGCCGGCAATCTGGGCCGGCGCTTTGCTGGGCTCCTCGCCGACAAGCATGGCGAGCTGGTCGGCCGATACGGACTTGACCTGCGTATCGTCGGGGTTGCCGACTCGCGTGGATGTGCGGTCGATTCGGGTGGCCTTGATGGCGCCGTGATCGAGGCGATCAAGGTAACCGGTAGGAGCGTCGCGGAGCTTCCCAACGTTGGCCGTCCATGGATGACCGGTCGCCAGCTCATCGAGACCATCGAGGCCGAGGCGCTCTGCGAGGCCTCGCCCGTCCATCTCGACGCCGGAGGCGAGCCTGGCTTGTCGCACGTCCGTCTTGCTCTGGAAAGGGGACTTCACATCTCAACCCCGAACAAGGGCCCGATCGTGCTCGCCTATCGGGAGCTCAGCGCCCTTGCAGAGCGAGAGGGCGTCCAACTGCGATTCGACGGCACCGTCGCCGGAGGGCTGCCAGCAATCGCACTCGGCGCCCGCGACCTTCGCGGTGCAACGATCCAGCGGATCGACGCCGTTCCCAACCTCACGACAGGGTTCGTCCTGGATCGACTCGCGATCGGCGCGACGTGGGACCAGGCCATCGAGGAAGCCAAGGCCGCCGGGGCGCTCGAAGGCGACGGCTGCTGGGACCTCGACGGCTGGGATGCCGCAGCGAAGCTCGCGATCCTGGCGATAGTCGTTCTCGATCAGGACACGGATCTGCGAGAGATCCCGCGCACGGGCATCCGAGGCATCGATCTCGGCTGGCTACGTGAAACAAGCCGGGACAGCCGCGTCCGCCTGGTCGCGAGTGCCGAGAGGCGGAACGACGGAGGCTATGACCTGCGAGCTGCTCCGGTTGCCCTCTCCCCCGATCATCCGCTCGGCCGACTCGGCGAGAAGCAAATGGGGATCACCTTCGAGACCGACCTTTTCGGGACGGTCACGTCGATCATCGACGAACCGACACCCCTCCCGTCCGCCGCAACGATGCTCCGAGATCTGCTCGACATCTACCTGACATAGCTGCACGTGCGGCGGCGCCGCAGTCTTCATCACATCTTCACCGGAATCTCCTAGCCTTACTCAGCAGAGTGCGCGTTCCGGTGAACACGCGGCAGTCCTGGTGTGCGGCCCAAAGGGAAGGAGAGCGGAATGCAGAAGATGCCAAACAGTTGCGCTGTGTTGGTTGTGTGCTGTGTCGTCGGCCTGGCGACGGCCGCCGCCGAGCCGTGGTCGCCGCCGACTGTCCAGGACGTGGCTGCCGCCCTTGACGGACTCGGATTCGACGACTTCATCGAGACCTCCTATCGCATGCACTTGCTACGGTTTCCCGAGCATGTCACGTGGATGGGCATCGCGCAGGAGTACGGGATCCGAAACGACGCCCTCAACGACTACTCGCAAACATATACGCTCAACACCTTCGAGATCGAGTCCCTCATCCTCGACGAGCTCTTGGGGTTCGATCCGGCCGAACTCACGACCGAACAGCGCACGACCTACGAGATCTGTCGGTGGTATTGGGAGGATGCAGTCCGCGGACAGGCATTCTTCGACACCGACCATCCCATCCACTTCATGACGACACGTAGCCTTCACGGCATCGCCGAATTCACTCTAACCGGGCGACATCCGCTCACGTGCGAAGAGGACATCGTCGACTATCTCGCGCGATTGAACGGCATCGGGGAGCAGTTCGACGGGATCATCGAACAACTCGAGCGGCGAGAGTCGATCGGCATCATCGCACCCCGCTTGGCGCTCGAGTGGGCGATCGGGGATATCCGGACTCGGATGACCGCACACAGTACCAGTCATCCGCTGTACGAACCACTACGGGTCCGCGCCGCCGGATTGGATGGGCTGTCCGCGGACACGCTCGCCGCGTACCTCATGGAGGCCGAAGGCATCGTCGACGACGTGGTCAAACCAGCGTACGGCAGGCTGTATGCAGCGATCATGAGTGCACTCGACGACGCGCCAGACGCCATCTCCCTCAGCCAGTACCCGGGAGGAGACGAGGCGTACGCTTATCTACTACGCCATCACACCCAGACTGACCTCACCGCAGACGACATCCACGCGCTCGGTCTGCGCGAAGTGGGGCGCGTCCAAGCCGAAATCCTCGAGGCCGCAACGGAGCTTGGCTTCGAGGACGAAGTCACTGTGTCGGCCATCTTCGCAGAGGCCGCGGCGCGGAGCGGTACGGTCACGGGAGAGCAGGCTGTTGCTGAGGCAGACGCCCTCATCGCCAAGGCGACGCGCATCGTGCTCGAGACCGGCGCACTGTCGAGACTTCCCGACGCGGGAGTCATCGTTGTCGGAGGCGATCAGGGCGGCTTCTACACACCGCCAGCGATGGACGGCTCACGCCCCGGTGCATACCACATCGCGACAAGTCGAGCGAACGCGCGGTTCAGCCAGCCGAGCGTCGCCTTCCACGAGACCATCCCCGGGCACCACGTGCAGGTTGCGCTTGCCCAGCAGCTCGACCTTCCCCTGCTGCGCCAAGATGCCGTCTTCACCGGATTCTCTGAAGGATGGGCGCTCTACGCGGAGCGGCTGATGAGCGAACTCAGAGGCTACGAAGATGATCCACTCGGGAACCTCGGCCGCCTGAAATACGAGCTCCTGCGCGCCGTTCGCTTGGTGGTCGACACCGGCATTCACGATCTGGGCTGGAGTTTCGAGGAAGCCGTCACGTACATCATGGAGAGCGCCGGGGACACGCGCGGCACGGCGGAATACCGCACCCTGCGCTACACGGTCATCCCCGGGCAGTCCACTGCATACATGGTCGGCCTACTTGAGCTTCTCGACCTCAGGCAGAAGGCGCAAGATGCGCTCGGTGAGCTGTTCACGCTGGCGACGTTCCACGACATCCTACTTGCCAACGGCAACGTGCCGCTGTCGTTAGTCGAAGGATTCGTTGATACCTGGATCGACGGAGGATAGCGATCGGTCCGTCGGCCGAACTTCGGCCGAGAGGTGAGTGTCTCGCCTCCGGCGAGAGCGCTACGAGGCCAGGATCTGTGAGAGGAAGAGCTTCGTCCGTTCGTGTTGTGGGTTGTGGAAGAATGCCTCCGGCGTGTTTTCTTCGATCAGCTGCCCGTCATCGAAGAAGACAATCCGATCGGCGACTTCGCGCGCGAATCCCATCTCATGTGTCACGACGATCATCGTCATCCCGGAGAGAGCCAGCTCCTTCATCACGTCGAGCACTTCCTTGATCATCTCCGGATCGAGCGCCGAGGTCGGCTCGTCGAACAGCATGATCTTGGGACTCATCGCCAACGCACGGGCGATGACCACCCGCTGCTGCTGGCCTCCGGAGAGCTGACCGGGAAACTTGTCCGCCTGCTCGGGAATGCCGACTCGCTCCAGCAGCTTCATCGCGCCCGCTTCCGCCTCTGCCTTCTTCATCTTCAGAACCCAGACGGGGGCCAGGGTGACGTTCTGCATCACGGTCAGATGAGGGAAGAGATTGAACTGCTGGAAGACCATGCCAACTTCCCTTCGAATGGTCTCGATGTTCCGCAGGTCGTGCGTCAGCTCGACACCGTCGACGACAATCTCTCCCCGCTGGTGAACCTCGAGGCGGTTGATGGTTCGGATGAACGTCGATTTGCCGGACCCGGACGGACCGCAGATCACCACGACTTCACCCTTCTGCATGGTGAGACTGATACCTCGCAGAGCGTGGAAGTCTCCGTACCACTTGTGAACGCTGCGGCAGATGATGATCCCTTCGTCTTTTGTTGCGGGCAAATCCCTTCCCTCCTAGCGCTCTCCCACGCCCAGCGACTTCTCGATCCTACGACTCACATACGACATCGAGTAGCACAAGATCCAGAATACAAGACCGATGAACATGTACAGCTCGAAAATCCTCCCCCGCCACTCGAGGTTACCCAACACACTTCGAGAGATGTTGAGCAACTCGAGGATTGCGATGAATCCGAACAGCGTCGTGTCCTTGAACAGGGCGATGAATTGACCAACGATGGCCGGGATCACCGCGCGCAACGCCTGCGGGAGGATGATCAGCATCGTCGTCAGCGCCCCGTTCAGCCCGACCGCGTAAGCCGCCTCGTACTGGCCCTTGGGGATTGCCTGCAGTCCTCCTCGAACGTTCTCCGCCATGTACGCAGCGGAGAAGAGGGTAATCGTCAGCATGGCGCGGATCACCAAATCGGGACGAAAACTGTCCGGCAGCAGCAGCTGCAGCATGATGCTCGCCATGAACAACAGGCTGATCAACGGGACGCCGCGGATCAGCTCGATGTACGCCGCGCACACCATGCGGATGGCGGGAAGCTTGCTCCTCCTTCCGAGGGCCAACAACACCCCCAGCGGCAGCGAAAGACCGATCCCCACAACCGCCCCGACCAGATTGAGCAAGAACCCCCATTGATTTCGCCCCGCAATCACCGGCAGTGGACCGCCGACGCCATTCAGCACGATCAGGCTAACCGGGAAGGACAGAACCCACACGGCCGCCTCGATCCGCCGCACCCACCGACGGCCGCCCCCGAGCCTGCCCAGACCGAACCCGATGCCGATCGCGGCCACGCAGCCCAGAATCCATCCCCGTGTTGGGAGCGGGAACGGCAGCAACGCGAGCAGGATCGCCGCGCCGCCGGCGGCCCACGCGATTCGACGGATCAGGCCTCGCCGACGTCCGGCGCTCAGGCCCACCAACGCGCCGACCAAGTAAAGGACGCTCCACACCCGCCACAACTGATCGGCCGGATAGGTTCCAACCAGGAGCAGCTTCAGGTTGGCCGGGATCACCGACCACTCGGCCTCCATCACCGCCCATCGCAGCAGGCCGAACAGGATGCCGCCGATCAGCGCGGCAGCGAGAACGGTCAGGATCGCGTTGAAGGGGCTGTTGAACAGGTTCTCGCGCAGCCAACGCAGGGCCGGGATCCGCTCGGTCGGCGGAGGAAGCTGGGCGCCCGCCCGCATCATCGCTCCACCAGCTTCACGCGCCGGTTGTACAGGTTCATTGCAAGCGAGGTCAGCAGACTCATCGCCAGGTAGCTACCCATGATGAGTAGGACCATCTCGATTGCGTGCCCGGTCTGGTTGTAGATCGTCGTTCCGACATTCAACAGGTCGTAGTAGCCGATCAGGATCGCCAGACTCGAGTTCTTCGTCAGGTTGAGGTACTGGCTCGTCATCGGTGGGATGATGACCGGCAGCGCCTGCGGCAAGACGACCAGGCGCAGCACACGCGACGGGCGGAGGCCAAGGGCACGGGCCGCCTCCTTCTGGCCCACGCTAACCGCCTGGATCCCGGCGCGCACAATCTCGGCAATGAACGCTCCCGTGTAGGTGGACAGACCGATGACGAGTGCCAGGAACGGCGCCGACAGCCACATGCCGCCCTCGAAGTTGAATCGCTCGAAAACCGGCACATCAAGCGCGAGCGGACTACCGGGCGCCAGGAACCAGCCAACTAGGACCACCGTAGCGAAGACCGGCAGTGCCCACAGGATAGGAACCCCGGGACGGTCGGCCCGCTTGAGTCGAATCCGGCGGACGAAGTAGACGCCGCTCGCAAGCGCCAGGCCGACCGCAACGTAGATCATCCATGTCCCGAAGGTGGCCGTCGGAATCGGCCAGGGCATGTAGAGGCCGCGACGGCTGAGGAAGACCGAGCCGGGTAGCCGGAAGCTGCTCTCGACCATCGGCAGCGCGGTCAGCATCACGGCAAAGTACCAGAAGAAGAGCTGCACCAGCAGCGGGATGTTGCGAACCGTCTCCACATACAACGCCGCCAATCTGCGAACGAGCCAGTTGCTTGAGAGGCGTGCGATGCCGAACAGCGTCCCAAGGATCGTCGCCAGCACGACGCCAATCACGGCCACCCGAAGCGTGTTGACGACGCCAACCCAGAACGCGTAGCTGTTCACGCTCGTCGGCTGATAGGCGATCCCCTCGGAGATCGGGAAGCCGGCCGTCTCCCCGAGGAAACGGAAACTGATCGACAGGCCGGAGGCGCGCAGGTTTGTCTGCAGATTGTTGGCCAGCCACCAGAACCCGACCGCCACCGCCAGCAGGAAGAGGACCTGCGCAGCAATCCGCAACACACGCAAGTCCCGCCATGGTGGGATGGAGAGACTAGACCGACGCAAGCTCGACCTCCTCGGCAGAACGAGAGAAGGACCACCGCAAGGCGGGCATTCCCTCAAGCAACGCATGGCCCCCGCCGCGCGCTGCCGCGTGCCTCAGCGGCATCGCGCGCCTCGTCGTTTCAGCCACCCGGCTTCCTTCTCGGTAACCCCTCAGAAAAGCGAGAGCTACACGCCGCCAACATGCACCTCGCCCAGAATCCTCCCCGGATCGCCCTCCCAACGTGCCCTCACGAGGGCGGGCGCCCGACGCAGCCCTTGCCTGCGAGCGAGGCGCTCACAGGCAGGGGGTCTCCGTCCGGCCGGCTTTCCCGGTCGGACAGACCCTAACGCCAGGCCGGCGCGTAGATCAGTCCACCATTCGTCCAAAGATCGTTGAGCGATCCGGTCCGCGGGATCTCGAGACCGCCCTCGCCCAGGTGGCGCTCGTAGATCTCGCCGTAGTTGCCGACCGCGGCGATCACCTCGATCGCCCAGCCCTCTTCGAGGCCAAGCTTCGCCCCGAGGCCGCCTTCCACTCCAAGGAATCGGCGGACGGCAGGATCCTCGCTCTCGAAGCTTCGTACGTTTGCCTGGGTGATCCCCTTCTCCTCGGCAAAGAAGGTAGCGTAGACGACCCAGCGCACGATGTCGGCCCATTCGTCGTCGCCGTGGCGGGTCAGCGGACCGAGCGGCTCCTTGGAGATCGTGATCGGCAGGATCATGTGATCGTCAGGACTCGACGCCGTCGTCCGCAGCGAAGCGAGTTGCGACTTGTCGCTTGTAAAGCAGTCGCAGGCGCCGGCATCGTACGCGCCAAAGGACGCCTCGGTCTCGGAGAACACCTGCGTCGTGAAGTCGAGACCTCGAGTACGGAACGCGTCAGCCAGGTTTCCCTCGGTCGTCGTGCCGGAGGTCACACAGACAGTCGCTCCATCGAGATCTTCGATCGATTCGATCCCGTCCGAGATGCGAACGATGAACCCCTGCCCGTCGTAGAAGGTCGTCGGCGCGAAGTCCGCGACCACGTCCCTGGAGTCGCGAGTCAGCGTCCAAGTCGTGTTGCGGATCAACACGTCAACCTGCCCGGTCTGCAGCGCCGTGAACCGCTCTCCCGCCGTGAGCGGAACGACCTCCATGTCCACGCCTAGCGCCGCCGCAATCGCCTTGCCGAAGTCGATGTCGAAGCCGTTGAACTCGCCGCTCGACGCATCGAGCGCGCCGAAACCCGGAACCGCCGAGTTGCCGCCGAGGATCAGTTTACCTCGTGCCAACACCGTCTCCAGCGTAGAGGTCTGCTGAGGAGCCGCCGACTCCCCGGCCGGTGCGCTCACGACTTGCCCCCGCTGAGATGACAGCGCCGCCACCTGCGCGTTCAGATCGTCCATCTCGCTTCGCAGGTTCTGGTTCTGGAGAAACAGGAACACCGCCAATGCAATGGCCACGACCGAGACCAACAGGCCGAGCCAACCGATAGCGCCCATCTTCTGTGCCACGTCATCCCCCCTTGATGTCGAACTCCGGCCCTTCCCGACCGGCAAAGGTCGCAGCCGCCCAGCCGCAAGAAGAGCGATGCTCCGGCAGCGTCCTTCTGGCGAGCGATGCGGAGCGTTGCCCCAGACTACCGGCTTCGAGCTCTCAGCACAATCGGTGCAACGCGCTGCCGGTCTCGGGCACGTTCAGCGGATCCGGTCTCAGCCTCTCGACCACTACACATCCAAGCCCGCGGGTTGTACAGTCATCGCGAGAAGGAGGCGGCCATGATGAGAAGATGTGTGATTCTTGGAGTTCTACTGACAATCGGGATCTCCCTAACGGCTGTTGGGCTGGAGAACACGTTCGGAGAGTCGGATCTCGGGTACACAATCGACTACGCGTCCGATTGGGTGGTCGAGCGCCCTTCGGAGTTCACCGTTCGCTTCACCGGTGTCGCGTGGTCACCGGCCTCGCAGGTCGCGTTCGCCATCCAGAACCTCGCGTCAACTTCGATCGGCGGGCAGTACGCCGATGTCGATGATGTCCTCAACGCGATGAAGTGCCAGCTTGTCACCGGCCCGGGCGATGTCTGCATCTACGATGGCGAGCTGATCCGGGTCGTCGACACGTCCGGACGCGAGCTCGTCGGCCCGCAGATCATCGCCGAATATGAGTACGATGGAGAGATCTACAAACAGTGGCTCACCGTCGTCCCCCATGGCTCGGGAGACATCTTCTATCTGCTCACCTATACGGCCCTGCAGGACGACTACGATCGCTTCGAGCCAACGGTGCTCAGCATGCTCTCCACTTGGACGATCGGTGAGACGACCAGCACGGCGTCCTCATCCACTTCTACGTCGTCGCCAACGACAAGCTCCTCGGAGATCGTCATCCTCTTCGAAGACAGCGGCCACCTCGGTCCGTATGACTACGCCGCCGACGCGTACGACAAGCGTCTCTACCCTTTGTTGGTTCCCTCGCACGGGTACATGGCAATCGCCGTAATCGACGAAACGGGCGAGTCGATCAGCGGATGGGTACACACGACGCTCGGCGCCGAGCTGATGCACAAGCCCGGCGGCTTTGCCGAGATCTACACGGACGCATACGAGGTCTTCGCGGGTTCGTACTTCCTCAAAGTCGGCCAGGACACGATGGTGACCGAGTCTGACTTCGCGGTCTACGTCTTCTTCAGTACGAGTTCGTTCACGGTCGACGACCTCGAAGCGACCTTTGGCTCGCGGTATCAGACGATGCCGTAGCCTTCGCTGCTGGAGAAACTACCTCCTACGGCCGGTATCCCGCGTGGGTCACCGACTGCAAGATGAGCCCGTAGAATTCGCCGATCGGAAGGGCCATCGGTGATCCGAAGCCGCGGAGTTCCGCGACCGAGAAACCGATCGTCTGCCCCAGGATCATCTTCTCGGACGCCGCCCACGAGTAGTCCAGGAACACATTCAGGGCAACGGCAGGCAAGAAGCTCCAGTCACTCGACGTAAAGAAGAACAGCCCAGCCAGAGAAACTGGGAAGCTCGAAAGCATGAGGCGGGACCTCCCCGATCCAGCAACGAGCACGCGTCCGCCGGCATTCAGTGTGAGATACACCGAGTCGAGCAGGTCGCTCTGAGCCGCCAGCCTTGCCTCAAGGATCCACCGATCCCCCAAGGTGTGAGACGTAGCAAGGCCCGCCCACGGCAGCCAGATCTCCAGTGGACTTCCAAACTCCGCGCGCAGCATCCACTCGTCGGTTACGGAGAGCTTGCAGTACGCGCCAAGCCCGACACTCAGTCGAAATCGACCATCCGAGAGAAACGGATCGTGCGTGACTTGAAGCTCAACTCCGACCTCCGCCACGTCGATGGCCGCGCAAAGAGTTGACGCGACGACAACACACAACAACAGAACACCCAGCGACCTAACCCTGTTCATCTCGATCCTCCTGACATACCCTGCATGATTGAAGCAGAGAGAGACCGCCCGAGGCAAACAGCAGACTCTCAGCTTCTTCCGCCGCCGAGCGACTCGCCAAGCGCTACCGACTTCCATCACTTGCCGAGTACCTCCTCCGACTTCGGCTGTGACCGAGCCTCCCCGCCTGGCGCCAAACCCTCTCTCCGAAGTTGCCTCTCTGTCTCTCAACCCCCTAGACTAACGTCGTGTCGTTCACGTAGGGGAATGGGAAACGGCATCTGAAGCAGCTGAAGAGGGCATGGAGGTGCGGGATCATGAAATGTTCAGGAATTGGATGGCGAGTGAGCGGGATCGCCTTACTCATCGGAGTTCTCTCTCTCGCCGGCTGCACGCTGCTACAACCGAAGGTGCCCGTCGATTTCGCGGCGTCGGAGACGG
>Ga0272441_10002611_pt1 | contig 36139 bp, 42 predicted proteins | sample SSMProp6N_FD_193582 | JGI IMG/M metagenome (GOLD analysis project Ga0272441, IMG submission 193582) | Marine sediment archaeal communities from Little Sippewissett salt marsh, Falmouth, MA, United States - SSM-Prop-6N | ecosystem: Environmental > Aquatic > Marine > Wetlands > Sediment ...
TATTCCAAATGTGATCGTCTTAGCGGCACGCCTATAGAACTTCAGCTCTTCACCGCTCAGATCTTCAACTGACTCATCTGTGAATCCGAACATCTTTTTCATGTTATTATAGTGAATGTCACCTTCCACGCATGCTTTCCTCAACCCTGCATCACCAGAGAGATGAGCTAGCATACGAACTTCAGCTTGACTATAGTCGGCCGCGATTATGGTGTATCCTTTCCTCGCTTCAAAAATATTTTTAATAACCTTATCCTTAGGGATTCCGTGGATATTCGGATTTCCTGAGGATAGCCTAGCTGTACGGGTACCTATCATCTTGAAGTCTGGAGATATGAATTCATCATTCCATAACCTCTTGATTATTCCATCGTGATAAGCTCCCATCCTCTTAGCAACTAATCTTCGGTTAGCCAGAGTTGCAGGAAATTCATGTTGAATCCCGAGCCAGTACAGCATGAATAGCGATGTGCTATCCGACTCCATATTACTGGTCGTTTGAGTCGAAGTTGACTTCCAGCAGTTTATGGCATCGTGTGAAGCTTCAGGCATAACCTCATCAATCTTTCGCTGGATCAATTTTTGCGACATCTTTCCGTTCTTATTGCTCATCTTGACTAGCTTCAAATCCTTGTATAGTATCTTCTTCACTTGGGGTACTGAATTAAAATTGACTCCTTCATCGCAATATTTCTTCAGGATTTCATCGCATTCATTAATTTTTCCTTCCCAGATTTCCTTAACATGAGCAAGGCCATCCTTTGATACTTTCAAACCCTTTATCCACATATCGATAAAAAGTTTAGCTCCAGAAAGCATTATGTCATCATGGATCTTCATCTCAGTCAGAGTCAGTATCTTTTTGAGACGGTTGAATACCCGAAACGTAGCATCACAATCTGCCGCATTATATAGTAAGACCTTCTCCTTATCTGACTCCCAGGCTTCCTTCATTTTCTTCACATCTATTCCATAGTCACCTAGATCAACGTATGCAAGATGCTTAAGTCCATGAACTCCCTTCCGTTCATCCCTAATGTAACTCATAAACATAGTATCATACCTGTAATTAAGATTTATTCCATGGAGTGACAGCCATGGAACATCATACTGACCGTGGTGGAATATGCATTCTTTATTTCGAAAGAACTCATTCAACATCCCGATGAATTCAGGATGGTTGATAAATGGAAATGCTCCTCCATTACCTGGAGCATCCGATATCCCTATGGATATCAACTCATCATTACGGGCATTAAGGCCAATGGTCTCGATATCAACAGATATCAGCTTCGACTTATGGTACATATTCAATACAGCTTCTATATCCCCTACTATATAGTCTTCATATGGAGGTACCGGAACTCTCCATTCACCTTTCATATATAAAGCGATTAATCCAAGTTGATCCGCCAGTGACCTAAATACATCCACATTATTATATACTTCGCGTATATGATTGATTATGAATACATTAGGTTCGAAGAACCTTCCGAGTACATCAGCAATTTTCCTTCGCTTCTTATATGGAGCCATATCATCCTTTTCAGATACAGCATTGACTACATCATCATCATGTATTATTTCTCTGCTGAACATGATTTGATTTTCCTTTACCCCGAATGGTTTTAGCATCTGTCTAATAACGCTCTTCTGACGTATGGCATATACTCCGACAAAGTTTATCTTCATTATCGGAGTTTCCTTGCATCAAACTTGTTACTATTTCCGCATCCATGTCCAAACAATTTTACTTTAGTGCCATACGGTATAGAGGATTCAATGAAACTTAGGAACTGCCAGAACTTATTATCCTTATACTGATCCTCAGTTTCTAAATGAGGTATCCCATTTTCCACCATATCAAGATAATCAAAGTATTCACTCGAACTCCAAGGTTTGAAGAACATCAGACTTCCACTTTTATCATATACTCCAATGTTCATTTCTATATCGCACAGCACATCAATTTTAGAAAGTGCTAGGTAAGACGGTCGCTCAATCATGATAGCCCTGCACAGGTTTCGAAGGTTTAGCCATCCTATCCTTCTTTTCCTTCCGCTCACAGATCCTATCTCATTTCCTTTTTCTCTGATATAATTCGCTGACTCAAACCCCATTCCATCAAAATCTCCTGGGCCAACCTTAGTAACATATGGTTTTATGCACATGATTCTTTCATCTACCAGAGAGGGACTGAACCCTGCTTGAGACCCGATTGAACTAAATCCACAGTTTGAAGTGGTAACTATAGGATATTCCCCCTGGTGGATGTCAAGTCCAAATCCATGAGCTCCTATGAATAATATATTTTTGTCAAGCGAATTGTTTAAATAATCCGCAGTATCTATGGTTGATATTCCATTGACGCTAATTGACCCCATCATCTCAGATTTCCTCATCATCCTATCGACATTGCATGGGCCTACTCCAGTCCCTACAGAACCAAATTTTGAAATGTTTTTTTCACTATCCTCAACCATATGTTTAGATAATATTACAGGAGCAGTCTTACTGACTAAAACTTCAAAGTTAGGATTTTTTTGTTTAAGCTCCCTTATTTCTTTCATAAGCACATCGAGGTTAATGCACATTCCTTCAGTCAAAACCAATGTAGATCCTGCTTTTAAACCTCCTGATGGCAATAATCTGAATACAATTTTTTCATTATTGTCAGTTGTTACAGTATTTCCAGCATTACTACCCCCGTTGAACCTGACGAATATATCGTACTCGTCTTTTATGAAATTAACAATTTCAGCCTTACACTCATCTCCATATTGTCCTCCAATGATTACTGTTTTCATATGAACCTCCATCTCCTTCCGGTATTAATGTTACTTATTGTCTTGCTGGATACTCCATAAAAGCTTGCTAATATACTTTGGTTGCATCCAGTCCTGAGACTGGATTTGATAGCCTTGATTTCCTCAAGTGATAACTTGATATTCCCATGCCTTTTCTTGACTGCCATATCAACCATATTGTCTGATTGATTCCCGGATATCAAGTGGTTGAAGTTTATGCATTTTCTGTTATCGCACTTATGAAGAACGACCTCCGGAGTTACGCCGCACATTAGGAACATATACCTTGGAAGACTTATTTTCTTCCTATTGATAGTGATGTAGCAATATCCAGTTGAGCTTGGTTTATGCGAAGTGCATTCATGGCAGTATGGATCTATTCCTAAACGCTCGTTCCTCTCATAATATACTTCCTTATATGAAATTTTCCTCATATCAAATCCTTTCAGAGTCCAATGCAACCCTGCCCGAGGACAGGATTGCATTTATTAATCTACTCTTATTATATTTTATATAGTTTTGCTATATTTTCAGATAGCAATTTGCTTCCTGCCTTATATGCAAACATGAACGTTCTACTTCTGCAAGGTACGTCCGAATCAATTCTTTTCTTATTTTGAGCATATAATGCCGCATAGCATGTGTCCAGTGACCTTATTGAGTTATCCAAATCCTTTAGATCTCTCAGTTCATCCAGCGAATTAAGACCAAGCACATGGATTTCTTTTTGTATTCCTTCGCTGAATAGCAGATGTGAAATGAATGTCCTCCTATTCACTTCTTTTTGAATCATGAACTTACTGATTCCCAATGTATGGATACATCCTTGATCTGCTAGTATCTTAGCGCATTCGACGTATTCACTTCCATCATATCCTTGAGGAACAGCCATCAGTTTTCCCTTATACTTCCAGCACTTAGTTTTCAAGAATGATGTGAAATCCTTCATCTTCGATATAGTGGAATTCTTATCATATAAACTATCCGGAATCACTACTTCAGATGGATTGATATAGCTCATGACTTCATGAAGTTCCTCGAATGTCAGCTGATTCCCTTCGGCTTCACCATTGTCAAGTACCACATATGAAGTTTCAGCAACTTTTCTATAAAACTGAGCGTATGATTCGTTGTTACGAGCGACGTGAGCTAAACACATGTGGATAGAACTATCCTTGGTTTCATTAAGATTCCCAACTGGCACTATATTAGCTATTTTCAAATTCATCAACTCCATTCCATTTTCTATCATAGAACTCTACTTGTCTTTCTTGACTCCAGCTACTGACTGGGACAAAGTATCCTATTATACGGCTCCAAATTTCTTTAATAGGTTTTCCACATTGGCAAACCCTAACGTTCCCTAATGGGAGTATATGATCATCTTCACACTGTGTAAATCCATAGTTTACAGCTAAATGAGGGAGTCCATATTTTATAGCTAACAAAATGATTTGCTTCATACCAGCTGGATTAAGCTTTGGAACATTAATATGGCATATCCCTCCACCAGAGAGGGCATTGACTAACCCTGCGGATATCTTGATCCTTTGCTCTATCGGCATATCGACGTGAAGCGGAACAAATTGATTGCTGTATATGCTATACTTCTGAACTTCCTTGCCGAAGAACTCCCTATCTGACTTAGCCATCTTCACACATGCTCCCTCTCCAGGGACTTCTTCGACGTTGAAGATCAAGTCAGATTCATGCTTATCAATCTCCTCCTTTATAGTCTTAATTATCACTTCCATCATGTTATAGGATAATCCAAGGATTTCAACTGCTTCATAAATCCCAACTATCCCTATGGTTGCAAATAGATTCATGAGCTTAATAATTCCTAATGGCTTGATAAACTTATTATATCCGTTATTAGCGGCATCCTCTAAGATTTTTCTGTGAGCCTCATGCAATTTGATGATATCACCGACGTCATCCTTTAGGATTTCCAGGAATGTCGTTGGATTCCCTCTACTCAGGTATGCAAGGTGAGGAAGGTTGATCGCAATAACTCTGGACGAACCTACATCGATACCTCCGTTTCCGAAGCTGTCAATCCTATCGAGATCATTCACGAATCTACAGCACATGGATACCTTATTATCATCTGAGTTAGCCAGGTATATATTAAAATTCCCTAGCCTTGAGTTAGTGTCCGAAACGTAATCCAGGAATTCATCGTCAGACTTGTTTATGTTGAATGTGCTGACTGGGAATCGATAAGGTATTCCGGATTCAGTACATCTCATCAATTCAGCGTACAATTCCTGAACTCTGAGCATCACGTATAAATCGAATTCGTAGTCCTTGAAAATATTTCGTGCGATGTCCCTCGAAAACATTGAGAAATTTGTAAACGGGGATTGGCCAGCAGTCCTGTTTTCATTGTTGAACGCCAGTACTATCCTCATTAGGTCTTCCATAATTTCTGAATCACTTACTTCACGTCCAGCTTTCTCAATGAACTGAGCGTATAGTACAAAGAAGTCAGATGGAGCTATAGCTCCCATGCAATAATTGGCCAATGATGACATCGCCTCTATCACGACAGTTGTAAATTCTCTGTGATTCTTAGGAACTATCCTGACTCCATTCGACTCATATCCTTCTTCAGCTAACTTTCTCAGACTTATGGCTACGCAATATATACTTCGAATATCAGACAAATCATGAATATACGTCCTGTTATTTATAACATTTCTCATTATCTGATCCCTATCAGGTGAATCGAGATACCTGTATATAGTGAATAGACTTTCCGTCTTATATTGTTTATCCGATGTCATCCACTTCTTCTTCACTGGGGATATAAAATTCGCATTAGCATTTGGATCCGATTTGTCTTCATTATCCTTCATAAATTTGATATTATCATTTATAAATTCTTTAGTCGGGATACAGAAATTCTCTCCATTATCTTTAGTATTCCGAATTATTTCTACAAATTTATTATATTCAATCATGTCAGAACTCCTTTACTCTAAAATACGTGGTGAATTGGTCAGGTAATTCCAGTAGATCTATAGTATGGTACACGTGTTGATCCGAACCATACTGTCCTACCTTTATCACGTGGCACAGTTTCTTTATGCGGTTAGGGACGTCGAATAATTTGTTCCCTGTATATAATATATTATATACGCCGATGTCATAGAAAAACTTCATGAGTGAAAATAGGGCATCCTCCTGGAGTGTTGGTTCCCCTCCCTGGTAAGTGACCGCCTTATAGTCGAATAAGCTCGTAATGATGTCCTTGACTATATCCTTAGCTGTTTTCGTCACTCCTTTAGTTATATCAAATAATCCAGGGTTATGACATCCTTTGCATCTGATATTACATCCTTGGAAAAAAATGATAGGAGATACATATCCGAAGCTGTCTTGAGTAACTATCTCAGATATATAATTTTTTGGAACTTCCAGTTTTATGTTTGATAAATCATTATAATTCATTCTTAGTCTGCATATATCAGCTATAATATATGCATAATTGGCGACATCAGCACATTCCTTTATTATCTCAGTCTCACGAAAAAGGTTTATTTCATATCCAAGTTCAGCTACTTCCTCTATCATTTTCACATACATCTCATTTATCGGGGTATTGATAGACCATCCGTTTCTCTTATGTCTTTTTTCCTCAAATTTTTTAATCATCGCGAACCTGAAGTGATCTAGGTTCCGCTTTATCTTTTCCATATCCGAAATTATTTCCAAAACTAACGCCTCCTAACTTCAGAGCTAAACTTATCATCCTCGCACACTTCGACGCTGTATATATTATATCCATCATCTCTCATCATATTGTATATCCACTCAGCCATATGTTCGCATGAATCTGTTGAACAATTTTCCTTGAATTGATCCCAATAACTTTTTATAAAGGATTCACATACATCTTTAAACATGATGTATTCGATTTCCCTATTGGAATGCTCAACCTCAACTTGTATAATATATGTGAAATTATGATAATGAGGGAGTTTCAGGTATTTAACTTCAAACGGAGCATTTGGATAATGATGAGCCCCTAAGTATGAAGATTTCACTTTTACTAATTTTCTCATATCTCACCGATTAGCTTTAGGAATTCATGCTTTGTAGAGGTTTGAGTGAAACATCCACGATATATAGACGTTATTGTATCAGCTTCCATCTTTTGAACTCCCCTCATTCCCATACATAGATGTCTAGCTTTTAATATAACACCGACACCAGTAGCATTCACATACGTTTCAATATCATCTACTATCTGTTTTTGCATTCTTTCCTGAATCTGGAGTCGTCTAGCATAACACTCAACTAATCTTGCCAGTTTACTTAATCCAACTATTTTTTTACTCGGAATATATCCTATGTGAGCTACTCCTATAAAAGGAAGTATATGATGTTCGCACACACTTGCAAATCCGATATTTCTAACAACAATCATATTATTACTTTCGGCTTCGAATTGCCTAGACAATATCTCTTCAGGATTTTCCTTATATCCTTTGAATAAAAATTCATATGCCCGTTCAACTCTCTCGGGAGTTCTTTGCAATCCTTCTCTTGATACTCCTCCTTTCTCAATTTGATTTAAAATGCTTATAATTTCATTTTTGCAGTTCATTCACTTTCCTCCTTAATTTTATTTTGCATCTAAAATTTTGTGCAATTGGCAGGACAGTCTCAGAGTCCCAGGTATACTTTTCCGTTGCTCGAGAAATTTTTCAACTATCAGATCCGGCCTATGGATCTTTCCATCCTGCTCAGTCCTGCATTGCAAATAGATCTCTGAGTTGCTGAACAACGATTCCCATACTGATGCCCATGACTTGAGAAATACAAAGCTTTCATCTTCCCTCCCGATTACAACTTTTAATGTAACCCTCGATCCATCAATTTTCCTGAGTATCTCGATATACTTCTTCATATCATACTCAATGTGATTCTTAGGTGAAAATGTGATATGATCAATCATATAAATCCACGGAGCATCAAGCGAATGTGTTTCAACATGAACTCTAAATTCTCTAGTTTGCAAAATTCGAATTAATTTGGTGCAATCCTGAAGAGTAGGATCACCGCCAGTTATTACCACTATCGGTATATTAGAATCAGAATCCCATGGATCCAATTTATTCACAATTTCATCAATTTTCATAGTTTCGCCAGACTTCATATCCCATGAAGCTTTAGTATCACAGAACTTGCATCTGGCATTACATCCAGCAAGCCTTATGAATTGAGCAGGATACCCGGAAAACCTGCCCTCTCCTTGAATTGTGTTAGTAATTATTTCAGATACTTCCATATTGCCCTCCGATTATTAATGTGGAGTGAATAATCACTCCACATCATTCATTACCTGAATTCAATATATACATGAGAATTAGCAGTTTCCCATAATTTTACACTAATAACATGCAATGATTTATTATAATTAATTTTTCTTAGTTCATCAGATGCCTTCTCAGCTATCCATGCAGCTATATTTTCAGCAGTCGGTAATTCATTAAGCACATTATTCAAGTCCTCATGATCCAGCATATCTTCTATCCCTCTGCATATACTACTGAGGTCAGAAAAATTTATAACTATTCCATCTTTAGTCATATTCCCAGATACAGCTATTTGACATCTATATGAATGTCCATGATTCCTAGCACATTTCCCCATACCAGGAAGATTATGAGCCGCCTCAAATGAGAATTCTTTAATAGTACTTATTCTCAATGTCATTCCTCCCCGTCATCTGAGTAGTCATCTTTGAACTCAAGATCATCATCTTCACTCATTGGCTCAAGCACATCAGTCTGCTTGGATTTTTTATTGTCAACCTTATTATCGGTTTTACTCCCATTAGTCTTTTTTGCTTTTTCTGAAGGAGTCGATTTTGTATATTTAGTAACTTTATCCACTCTATTTTTCTCCTGACCATCATCCTCTATTTTCCTAACTGTTAGAGTTGCCTTCCTTCCAATCAGTCTATCAGTATTTAGCTTAACTTTCCCTGAAGTTACTCCGAGTCCTGCTAGATGACCTTTTAGACCAAATAATGCATTTGGAAGTAATGAGGTAAAACTCTTGAGCTGAACTCCAGCATTTTCTTTATCCAAAATTTCCCATGTCCATGTCAGCATTGGATTCCCGGCAGAAGATTCAGTCTCCTCTACATCAATCAGTTTTGCACGATAAATTCCGGTTTCAACTATTTCGATAAGTTGAACATCTGATAGGTCTACATTAAGATTCATTAATATTCCTCCTAAATTTTTAATTTATTATATATAACATTGAGCCGCTTTCATTCCAGAAATGGCACATGATATAAAGCTATCCAAGAACCCAGTTGAATGACCGACCAAATGGATATTGCACTTGTTCGCATTATTCAACCCGAAAGTATCTTCCTCTACTTGATATTTATTAGCATAATACTTCATCTCAGGGAAGTATATCAGAGGATCTCCACTTGATACATCAACTATCTTGCCTAGTTCTCTAATGAAAGCTCTAAACCCATTGCTAATTGAATAATCCATCTGACCAAGGTCTATCCCCGATACAGATTGAGAATGATAAGTTGAAGTAAATTCGTATGTAGGTCTGAAATTCATGAAATCTGATACTTTTTGAACTCTAGATGATAAAAACCTAACATTAGTCGTATTACATAATTTCGCCAAGTGCCTCACATACTCTTGAGGTCTACCTGTTACAATTCCAACAGGGATTTTGCATTGGATTGAGAAGTTCGACCTATTTGATTTCATATTTTCATTAAGGTATGAATGTCCATTAACATTAATTATTTCATAATCCTTATGATGTTCATTTGTTATATACCCTTGCTGATTGCAACAGAAGCTTCGGAACTCAAACCCGTTATGCTTGTAAGTTAGTTTGAAGTCATAGAACTTATCGAATAGCGGCTTCAGAACATTTGCATCTGCTTCGAACCTTATTCCAAAGCAGGCTTCCCCAGGTACACGTGATATGTTCAGCTTCTTAGATTGCGAAGCTAACCATTTGGATCCAGCTAATCCAGTGCCTATGAATATGACATCTGGTTGATGAATCAGAAAACCATGAGCATAAGTGTTGCTCTGACTAGTCACCTTCCCATCCAATTCCACATCTAACACGTCTGTATTATATAAAAACTTGATTCCTCTTTCCTTCAGAACTTTTGAAAAGTTTCCTACGAAATCCTGAATCCCATCGCTTCCATAGTGCCTGAGTTGATACTCTTCCAGTGTAAACTTAGTGCCGAGGTACTTCTCGTATGCCTTTTCATCAAAGCCTTTTGTTATTCCCCCAAAGCTATGAGTTTCCATGAGGTCGTCTATCCGGTTAAAAAATTCTTCATCATCCTGTTTGAATATGGATTTGGATGTGTTAGTCCCCCTCTTCAGGGAATAAGTATTCTTCCCATCCGAGAAACCACCGGCTCCACCTTCACCGCATAGGATGTCGCATGTACCGCAATTGCATAATCCAGATTTAGAGCATTTCCTATCCTCAATCTTACTCCCAGACTCAATCACCAATATATCATTATCCTTATTCTTTGATAACTCATATGCGGCGAATAGATTTGCTGGGCCTGCTCCAATCAAAAGTATTTTCATATATGTCTCCTTTCATTTTAATCTTTTCCGATTAGTCCCAAGAATGCTTTCAGAGTAGGTTCAAGTAGGCATTCCTCATCAGTGCATCTGGTCTTAGCTAAGCACTTCATCATTGATTCATTTTCATGCGGCTTCATATATAGCGTTCGATTTCCATCAACATCATAGTCGAGCCGAACACATGCATTCACTGCTGAGACTACCCATTGACCTAATTTACCCCTCAAATCTGGAGTCACTATATCCCTTTTTTCCATAACAGTTTCACCAGTTATAAGAATCAATATATTGTTGTTCTCTTTAGCCCATTTCTTCATTTGAGCCATTATATCCTTGAACATTGTGCTCCATTGATTAGAATTATTCATACTTGCCACTTTTAGATCAAAGACGTCCTTTCTTGCGGAAATTTTATTCAGGATAATCGTTTGGAGTTCAGTCATCGAATCAATAACAACGACTGCATTTTTAATCTTAGGAAAAGTCTTTTCAAATATGTTCTTAAACTCGTTGTATGATGAGATTTCCCTTACTCTCCTTCGCTTATCGGGAATTAAGTCCAGAGTCTCAGCTCCGATCTCAATGTCGTAATAATGAACATCCTTATTTAGCTCTCGAGATGTCCCAGCGAAGTATGTCTTCCCAACTCCAGGACATCCATACAAAATTATGACCATTCAACTTCACTCCTTATACAGAGAGTACTCATATATTATCATTAAACGATTCATGAGTCAATCGTATATTTTCCAGTGTTACATCTTTTTTCGAACTTATGATTTCTAATATGTGCTCTTCGATAGTTCCTTTCATTACAAAACTGTATACCCGAAGGTCTTTATTCTTCTGACCTAATCTCAGCATCCTAGCGTCTGCCTGGGACATAGATGCATATGTCCAAGGGTATTCGAAGTATATTATCGTATCAGCTTTCGTTAGATTCAATCCCTCTCCACCTATGCCATAGGTTAAGCATAGCACATCCAGCTTGTCTGATTGGAACTTTTCAACTATTAAATCATTAGTCTTCTTACTTTTCTTACTATGAATGCAATTTACAGTGATTCCCATACCTTCGAGGATATCCGTTATGTGTTCAGCTACAGCAATATGTTTCACGAATATTAATGGTCTCCTATCAATGAATTTATCCCTGTGATCTATGAATATACTATATTTCCCAAGTTCACTCTCATTATTAGGTTGAATTGCCAAGTTGACTAATGTCTTAACATCCTGCATTCGTATAGTTTGAGGAGTTGCTTCCCTATACTCATCCTCATGAGCCTTAGTCATTTTCAGATGCACGGTTTCCCTCAACTCGTTGAAGCAGAGTTTGACACTACGCGAGATTAAGTACCTCCCATATATCAAATTTTTCCAATTGACCTCCTCGGATTTTAACAGGCCACCTACCTCTATTCCATATGAGAAGAGTTTTATGTTACAGAACCGATGTACAAATCCCCAGTACGATCCAAACTTCTTTGGATCACAGAAGCTCAGTAGCGTCCAGATATCATCAACGTTATTTACATTCGGCGTACCTGTTAGCATATATACGTTCTTGCATTTGCCGCAAATCTTCTTGAATTCCTTATACGAGGACGTCTTTCTGTTCCTAATCTTGTGAGCTTCGTCCATAATCAATGTATCATAGTCGCTGTACTTCGAAGCTGACTTATAAGTCGTAATCTGATATTCCCCTGAGTACCATTTATCAGCATGACTTGCCCAATCCTTTTCCTTAGCTATTGAACATACTATGAGGAGACTTCCACCAGAGAGGGAAGCCGCTACGAGACTAGTAACTGTTTTCCCTGATCCCTGCTTATCAGCAAGGATTCCTTTCTTCCTCCTTACTAACCAACGAATTCCTGACCGCTGATGAGGATAAAGGCCTGGAAATTCATCTATTGGAGAAGTGTTTCTGTAATCACATGATAGATCCTTATTCATCTCATAGTCCTCATGCAACTTCTTCGTAATAGCTGAATCAACTTCGATGTTTGGATATGCCGATATTACTCTTTTTAATATATCTTTGCATATCGGCATTGAGTAGCTTTTCCCAGTATATCTCAAGTATCCAGAAAGTGACTGCGGAAGTGGATCTTCAAATATCATTCTTCCTCGTTCATATTTCAACCTACGCATATTATTCACCCTCAAGAGTTAGTTTTAATAACCTTTCCCAGACCATTTTCATTATATATTGAGGGTGGTAGATAGAGAAGGGCTTATACACATATCCAGTCCCAGTTATAAATGATATATGGCCATATATTACTTCATCATGATCTATAACTCTTATTCTCCCGTCAGGTAGATTAATGAAACTATCATCATTCATCTTCTTTTATCACCTCCGACGGAAAGGTCGTCAGTGAAATCCGCATTTGCTATGTGATTCCTCAATCCTTTGGCATAGTGCATGACGTGCTTGAATGCTGATACACAGTGTCTTGATTGAATTCCCCTCTCATTGCAGACAATGTTTGCCTGACAACTAGGTGGTTGGAGCTTAATCTTTTCCTTGAAGACGTACTTCAGAACAGCTATGACTTCAAGCGCTGTGTAATCCTTTGGTCTACCTCCGGTTACGAAATCTTCAACTATAATATCGTCCGGCTTAGCTGATTTGATGTATGCTATAATATTATGAATGTCATGAATTACCATATTTTGCTTCAGAAATACTTTATCCAACTGAACATTCGTTACAACTAATCCAGTTGATTTCCCAGGATCCACACCTACTATTATCCTCATATTCTTCACTCGATCACCCTTCCTTTTCTTAGAAATCTCCATGCATTCACCGCAGTACAAATTCATTTTCCTAGATATGAATACCTTTTCGCAAGCAACACATTGGATCTCATATGCTACGACTGCTTTGACTCCATAATCCTGACATCCTATTGAATCCAATTGCATCTGGACATGTTCCAGCAGGATATTATGCTTCATAGCAGGATCAATCTTTTCCATCAAACTCCTCCTCAACTAAAATGATACGCCCTCCCATTTGAACATGTATCTGCGTTACAATTTATCTCAATGCATACGCCATATCTTTTGCACTTACCTGGGAATGGACATCTTTCCTTGGCCAGCGCACGTTTGAGAATGGTATTTTCACTTTCAAGGAACGTGTTCCTCTCTTCAAGCTTTTTATTTATGATATTCAGGGATTTACATTCCTTTTCTATCTCTTCAAGTTTATCAAGTCTTGCTTTACTAACAGTGATGTTCTTCATAATTTTAACCTCCCAATATTAATCCATATAGGTCTGCTTGATCAGGATCTAAGCATAGACCTGAGTAATATATTTTCCTATGTTTCGATACACGTTTGAATCTCTCACTCAGCATAGCGCTGAACTTGCTGTTACTCTGTCTTGAGTCCGTGTATTGTTTATAGGCTTCAAAAAGTGATTGATACGGCTCTTCATGTTCCTCCCCAAGTATGCAACATTCATCAAGGAATTTAATAAATGGATCATTGCATTTCTTATACTCCTCGCGTGCATCTCCAATGTTCTTTGAAAGCTTGAACCTCCATTTCCTATTCCGAAGTCTGATTAATCCTTCAACTGCCCAGTTTACTATCCCAGTGTAATCAAAGTATTCAGCTATCTCAGGAATCTTCTCTTCTTCTGGAATAATTACTACAAATGGTATTATGAGATGTCGGTCAACCCACGCATCTCCCTTATCGGATGACTGCGGAATTCGGTTGCATGTGTACACTATCCTGGCGTAGTTTTCAAATGTAATATGGTCTCCTCCTTTGATTTCCCCTCCTATCAATCCTCCTCCAGTAATACTTTTTATTATACCTGATGATTTCATATATAGGAAATCCTGGTCATCAATCAGATTGGCAGTCTTTCCAACCAAAGCTGTTGATTGAAACCTCTCATTCAGCTGACCTAAATCCTTGGTGCATATGTTATCTATACCAAGCAATTCTTGAAGAACCCTCAATATCAGAGTCTTTCCAGTATTACCTGGGCCGTATAATACGAATATCTTCTTAGCCTTATTATTAGGAACTAGAAGATATCCGAACAGTTCCTGTAATATACCTTGGTCATCCTTATCCGGCAATATCCTGTCTAGGTTTTTAATCCAGTTATCGCACCTGACATCCGGATCATAGTGATACGGAATCTCAATCGTCGAGTGATACTCAGGGTTATCCTCAACCTGCTGAATTCCTTTATTGTCGCATTGGAAAGTTCCATTTTTGAACACGATGATGTCATCGTTCCGATTGAACATATTAATATCCTCCTGATTGCATTCCATCATAGCTTTCAACGTATTATACCACGAGTTCTGCATGCTATCATTCAGCAGATGTGACTTGAATAAGTCGTACAGTTCCTTTGGAGTTAATTGACGGTATACCCTCTCGTCGAACATATAGTATTTCTTAGTATTCAACGGAATCAACTTATGAATGTCCAACAGATGTTCGACTAATAGGCTCGGCTTAGAGAATTTGATGGCTTTCCTGTACACCGAAAACCATAAAGGGAGCCCATTTTCGTCCATCGGATCTTCAAAAAATTTATCATATGCACCGTCAGTCATATCCTCAATTTCCTTATCAGTCAACGGATCTATCATGTTATTTATCTGATGCATCATGATGATTCCCATGTCCTTTGGGACTCCCATCCGAGCTAATGAACATGCATGCGATTTGAGTCTATCATTCCGCTCCCCTACCAGGAGGGGGAGAAGACTGGTATCACCCAACTTTGCTTTCCTAAGCGGCATTAGTATATCCGGGAAATCTGCTGGCTCAGATGTGTTGACGTATTTCCTATTTTCAGTCCTTTCATTAGGAACGACTATTTGTCCTTTGTCAGTCCGATAATCGACTATGACTCCAAGTCGAGTCATGTACTTCGCGGCAGATGTTATGTTGGCATATTTCTCTTTATCAATCTTAAAAATCATTTGAGCTCCATGAGGAGTCTTAATCGTCAGCGTGTCAAAGTGAGGACATACTGTTTCAGCAGTAGTCGCATCATCAATGTCAACTACTGCTATATTTTTAGGAAGTTTCCACCCTATCCATCCATTCCAACCGTCTACGTCTCCTTCACGCACTCTCCAATTCTTGTCGATAGGTTGCTTGGCACGCTTATATTCTTTTTTCGGATTCATCCTCCTATTGTATCCAGCTAATTTTATATAATGACCTTTGTATCTAGTCAGATCAACGTATTCCATAGTCCACCCCCTTTATGACTAAACTGAATTCTACATCACTTATAACCTAGGAATGACTTCAACATTGACTCGATTCGGTCAAGTTTTTCATTGATCTCCTTTAGTAGGTTGGATTCATTATTTTCATTAGACAGAAGTGTTCGTTCATCCTTATTAGCCCACTTTATGAATTTTCCACAATCCTTGCAGTATATTCCAAGATTATGACTTTTCTGAACTGTTGTCACTCCTCCTATATCCTGAACCCCACACGATCTGCATTTGAACTTCATAGATAACCTCCCTTATTTATTTCATATAGAGCAAATCCTATTCTATCTCATTTGAATCAAATAGTCAACAGATGGAAGATTTTTCCTCATGCAATGACACCGTCAACGATACCCCCCAGTCCCCCTCTCGTTTTCTTTTTTCTTTATACATACTTCCTTCATATAATTGTCCTTCTTCAACGAATCCAGGAATCTTATTGGATTCCTGGAACTGAACTACTTTGCCGGGAGTTTGGGTATATCAGATCGAACTCCCAAGGAGGGACTTTGCCAATCCAAATATTTCCTTTTAATAAAGTCCCTCGCCGCTCACAAGAGAAATTAATATAGCTCCGCATGAATTATGTATCATTTCCTTCGAGGTTTGAGATCTTCATTGTCATTGACTGCACTTGATTAATATCTTGATCGATGAGAGGAGGTAAAGCACTTTGCGAAATCTCCATTAATCAATTTCGAAAGTTTTTTACCTCCCAGGAAATCTTGGACTACGAAGTACCCAACGAATTAGTGTTGAAAATTTTTCACCATCATAGCTTGCATATTATCCCTAATATATTTTCGACTCCCCATGCTGAGAGCGCTAATACTGAGATAATTTTAATCATAAACCCTAAAGTTCCACTGAAGAATGATAAAGTCTTAGCTTCACTTTTGCACTTTGATTCAAGGGTTGATTCCAAAAGTTTGAGTATTCCATCATAGTGTGAATTCACTTCTTTCCTGAGCTCATTCATGTTATGCTCCAGGCCATCAACCTTGGAGCTCAACAATTTGATTTCATCCAATATGAATCCCTCCTTTATCCCATGACTAATATTATTCCACTATTTGAAACGCTAAAAGTCACAGTAATTTGATTTACTGAGTCATGAACTACATCATAAAGAACATGGGTATCAGCATTATATGTTGAATCACCATTATCAAATGCAACTTGTACAATAGGAATTTTACCTAGCCCATGAGTGAATACTACTGATGTTGATGAAGTAAAAAATTTTCGTTTAACTTGAGTACCTCCACCTATGAACGCTCCTGAGGATTCACTATACACTGAGAACTTAGACTGAGCTCTCGCTCTCCGATCAAGATATTTCGTAATTATTCCTATAATATATTGTTTTTCCATCATCGGGCTATTGCCTCCCTCCTGGTGATCACGGACTATATCCATAATGGTATGTTTTCAAAGTTTGAAATAATCCATTTTTTCTAATTCTGATTGACATTGATAAGATCCTATAGATTTCAGATATCCCAGTGGATGTCTCACGTACATTAATGCAATCTCCAATCTGAAGCCACGGGATTCCTATTACCTTAGCTGTAACTTCCCTGAATCTTTTTAACATATCCGATCCTAATTGATCAGCTGTAGCTTGGCACTTAGCATCAGTGTCAAGTTCACGTATATCTACAAAAAATACTTTATCAGCTGAAACCCCATAATTACTAGGAGATGATGTAGTGTATTTTCCTGAAACAGCTTCTCCTTCTGAGTCCTCTCCTGTAACAACGATTTCACCAAAAATTTCTCTGCGAGAATACTTGTATGATATGGATATCAAATCTTCACCTTCACGAAATACCCATGCCGCATATACATATGAAACATAGACTGTTGCTCCATCTCCTATAGATCCTCCTCCTATTCGAGTTATTTCCCAAGGAGTTTCATCATTGCCCTCAGTTATAGTATAATCAACGTCTTCCTCATATTGCGTACCCGTCTTCCCGGATGATGACCATACCTCGATAGTATCAGATACTATTGGATATTGGGACAGTTCTTCTGCTGTAGTTCCATTTAAAACTATTGTATCTTCTTCTTCTGGTTGTCTATCATTTGGACGATGAAATGAAGCTTCATTACTCTCATTAATGTTTATTTCATATCCAGTTATAGTGATTAATTCCTCTAGCGCTTCCCCATACGTCATCCGGTCGAATGTTATCTCAGATATGGTCATTCCTGTAGATTCAGTCGATATAGATGTAAATCCAGCTTTAGTGAGCAAGTCATTGACTATATATTCAACCGTTTTATTAGTATACGTGATATATCGATTAGCTCCATCAGTCACTGATTGATCTAACAGATATGCTCCGTAATCCCTCATTTCAATCTCCAAAGTTGCTGATTTAGCGTCTCTGGTCAGGATTACGTCATCTATCTCACCTTCGAATATTTTGATAGTATCGCTCCCATATCCAGCATTAATCTCGATGCTCGAACCAGGGAGGATAATGTTATTCCAATCTGAATCAACGCCGCTTTCGGGTGAGTACTGACCTACTAATGATCCATCACTTTTTAAACAATTATGAATGAGTATAGATGCAGTTTGAGCTAAAGCAGACAGTTCGCGATTAGTGTTTATAGATATCACAGGGACATCTTCAACATCTCCTCCTCCATTAACTAAAAGTGTTAATGCATAGTCAGACTCAACTGAATCATAATGTTTATAGTATATGTATAGTTTAGAAGACGTAATTAATATGCATCCATATTGAGTACTGTCACTTCCATCAAATTTTGGAAGTTCTTGACCAGATTCCCATGAGGCTCCATTGTATCTGAATGCTTTTAGCACTGTTCCTATATAATCTAAAACATATATTGCTCCAGTGTTTGGATCCACTGAGAATACTGTATCATCGTCGCCTACAGTCCAAGATGTAACAGCTTCATCTGCCCATGATGAACCTCCATCAGTTGATTTCTTAATTACATAGTATCCTCCTCGAGCTTGAGATTTATACCCAGCATAAATATTCCCATTTTCAAGACAAATCATAGTGCATGCTTTATGATCCACACTCACTGATTCTAATGTAGTTGCACTACCTGGATAAGTATCTGTAGAACCATCAAATTTAGCATATTTTAGATAATTGTTTGACGAATACATAATGACATGTATATCTTCACCATTAGCATCTAATTCAGCAGATCCAAATTCATCGACATACCAAAAGACTGCCTGCAAATTAACATATGACCAAGTGCCTTCTGATGCATCATACCACCTATCTCTCGGGTAATTATCATTGTATATGTAATATATATGAACATCGCCATTATCGCATCCGACTATATCGCATGCAAGATTATCAGTTTCGTGCATATTACTTCCACTCCATACCTTATAAGAGTTTGTAGCATATAACCAAACCCCAGTGCTTATGGTATATCTATTATAATACAAATTAGAGTGCTCATAATCATCCCCAGTCTCTCTTTCCCAAAAAGCAACATACAAATAATCCCCGTTAATATGTATTGCTGGAGCTTTATAATATGTTGAAGATGTCCCATGTTGGTTAGCTGGAGGAGGTAGATTTAAATCAATCCATGAATCCCCGTCATCAGTAGATTTAACTACTTTGAATACATTAGAACCCGAATATGTTCTGTAAGATACATAAACATGATTATTTGAATCAACTTGCAAATGTTTATGCCATGCATTTATATTATATGCTGAAGGAGATGTATTATGAAATATTTCCTTAGCTTCTTGATCTGCTATTTCATCGTAATATTCAACATGGACAGGAGCTCCATCTATAGATATAGATGCGCTAGGAGCATCTTCTCCTATCATGACCTTAGACTTGATTAATGCATTGATTCCAGCTGGTAATGTTTGCATAATTCCCTCCTAACTACTCGTATGCTCTATAAATACTAGGTTAACAAAGCACTTATCAGTACCTTTGCGTTTTTCTAAAGTTGCATTAAATATTAATGCATAAGTCCATGACAAAGTTTCAGGAGATGAGTCTATGGATAATGCACGTTTAGTATAATTTTGTTTATCCTGTCCGAAGCTCCACCATTCAGCATCTGTACAATGAACTCTAATATTAATTTTTCTTCTTCGTGTTCCCCACCCTATCAAAGCTGTTTGAGGAACATCCCCTGCATCATCTAATGAAGGGACTAAATCGACTTCATTTAAAAATAAATCAGGAGAGCTCCTATTATATTCCATAATATTCAAAGTTGTTGAACCCCATGTACTAGCCATTTATCTCCCTCCTTAGGATTGGAATATTCTTCTCGGCGACACATTAGATGCAACTTGATCAATCTGTTTAGCTAATTCCTGAGAAGTTATCTCAACCGAATCTATGAATTCACCCCGGTTTGATACTCCTTTAACAATTATTGTCCCTGATACATTCACATTTAAAGTTTCGGTCTTACCTTGGGAGTAATTATATCCATAATCCATCGGTGGTGTAAAACTAGTTCGTTTATACTCAATCGGATTTATTTCCTGTATATTAGGAGTTAATCCACTAATTCCTTTTCTAATCTTATCCTTCCCCTGGTGTAAGTCGCTAGTCATCATATCAATTAAATTTGGGATCCATTTATCACTATTTCTTCCTTCACCTTTCTTCGTAGGACTTTCCCAACCTACGAAGTCATGAATCAATTTTGATATCCCTGCTACCTTTTTTCTCAATGGTTCTGTTTTTGATTCGATTCCTGATATAAGATTACCCATCAAGTTAGATCCCCATTCAGTAGCATTCCCAATGATTCCTCCAATTTTTGAACTCATACTTTCGAATTCAGATGTCATGCTATCTTTAAAATCAATTATACTCTGTAACCCTGCTTTAACCATTTCGTCAAAACATGCTAATATATCATCGCACATGTCAGGAATTATGGATCCTCCAACGACTTCATAATATAGGTCGAGTAATGTACCGAGGAACCCCTCAACAAATCCTTCGAAGATGCCTGATACTCCACTCCATAAGTCATCCCATAGTTTCATAATATCTGCTCCCCAATTTAACATACCTTCTGTTACTCCATCCAAGTCCCCAGTTATGAAACTAACAAGTACTTCACTCATATCAAGCATAATTGCTATTGCATCTGCTATGGCTGAAACTAAACCAATAATTCCTTCAGCTAATCCCTGAACTACTCCTATCGCAAATGCAAGTTGAACAAACATTAACACATTAATGATTGGCAATAAAGGAGATAACGCATCCATGAGGCGCAGGAATGAGTCTTTCACTCTAGTCAATGAATCAACTAGTTCAGGGAAATCTTCCTTCATCCTCTCAAAAGTTCCACCGAACCTTTCCTTTACTGAATCTAGAACAGATAATAACCCTTCAACATTCTGTTTCATTCCAAGAAATGCATTCGCTATATCATCCGCAGTTTCTTTATCAAAAATTTGAGCGAGGATATCTATTTTCTCAGCATTAGTTGCGGTTAAGAAGTCTTCAATAGCAGTTTTAATGTCATTTACCTTAGTTATTACATCTTCTATAGCATCTTTGACTTCAAAAAATTTATCTTTTAAATTCGTTATACCATCCAATACTTCTTGAGGAATTAATTTCTCAACAGTAGTATTCCATGCTTCTCCAATATCTTTTGTTTTAGTTAATTCATCTGCAAAAGTCATTATGAATTCTTTAGCAAAATTGAATGCATCTTCTACTAAACCGGTTTTAATAGCTATTGCGGCTAAAACCCCGACTAATAATCCGACCGGAGTTAAGAATGCACTTATTACTCCAGCTATGACTCCAATTCCAGATGCGAGACCACCTAATACCAGAAGGAGAGGCCCTATGGCCGCTATTAAAATTGCTACGATCACTGCGGCCATTTGAATCTCCGGGGGCATATCAATGAATGCATTAGTTATATCCTTGACGATATCAGTTGCTTTTCGTATATACGGAATTAACATCATGCCTATTTTAATGGCTAAGGTTTCGACAGATCCTTTTAGTTCTTCTACAGATCCTGCAAAATTGTCCATCTTAGTTGCGGCAACGTCTGCGGCTGAAACTTTAGCAATCTCGTTTGCCATATAGTTGACTCCTTCGGCTCCTTCTTTCATTAAAATATTAGCCGCTCTAATTGCATCAGTTCCAAACATTTTTTTCATAGCCAACTGCTGTGCTTCAGGAGTTAGCTTTCTCAATGAGTACCTTAATATATCTGCTATTTCGGATAGACTTCGAAGTTTACCTTCTGCATCGTAAAACTTTGAAGTTCCTTTCTTAGTCAATAGGCCAAATTTATCAAACATTTTGGCCGCTGAATCCGTTGCAGGACTCAAATTCAACAACATGGTTTTTAATGACGTTCCTGCATCTGATCCTCGTAATGAATTTTGGGCAAATACTGCTAATGCAGTAGATGTATCCATAAATGACATCCCTACACCTGATGCTACAGCTGATGCCATCGATAACCCATATTTCATTTCATGAACACTTGTAGCAGATTTGTTTGCGGCTCCGGCTAAAATATCTGCGGCTTTACCAACATCCAATGCATCATTTCGAAATGCATTTAGCACAGTTGCTGCAACTTCAGCAGAATCTGCCAACTCGATTTCCCCTGCTGATGCTAACCTCAGGGATCCCATTAATCCACCTTCTAATATTTGTTCGGTGGTTAATCCGGCTTTAACTAATTCTGACATGCCTTCAGCCGCTTCTTTTGCACTAAAAGAAGTATCAGCTCCTGCTTTTAGAGCTAAATCAGATAACTGCTGGAATTGGTCTCCTACTAAATCACTATTTGCTTTGACATTACTCATAGCTTTTTCAAAGTCAGTCGCGGCTTTTACTGAATATCCTAATCCAGCTACGACAGGGAGAGTAAATGCTTTAGTCATTGTCCCTCCGACTTTTTTCATAGTGTTCCCCATCTTTTTTAACTTATCAACAGACCTATTGCACTGCCTATTAAATCGCTGTTCATTCAGCGTGATGTTAATCATTAAATCAGCTATATCAGTGGCCAATTTATATCCCTACTTTCTCCATCCTCTCCCTTTTCCTCTGGCTTTATTCTTAGCCTTTTGTTCCTCTGCTTTTCTTTCCTTATCCCTGATGATATATTCACATTCCCATTCAGACAATTCGTAACTGCTGATTTCATCTAATAGTTGAGCCTTAGTCATTCCAAGTTTCTCAGCTAGATGTAGATGAAATCTAGTGTCTGAATGGTCGTTTAGTTTTTTTCTATCTTTTCCTTAGCATTCTCTGATAGTCCACTGAGATCAAGCAATTTATAAGCTATTCGTTCAACTATAGATGCTGATTTTCCTTCAAGCATTTTCCTATCGCCATTTTCAAATAACTTAGTTTTCTCCTCGGGTTCATAACATCCCATAATTAATAAATCAGGATATACCTTCGAGAAGTTGATTGCCTTTGAAGATGTATCAACCGCAGATGTCATCATTTCTGCCCTTTGCTTTCCTGATAATCCTTTGAGCAATATTTTCGCATTATCCCACTCAGGTATTTCTATGATTTCCTCTTTAATATCACTAGCTGATACTATTTTACTTCTTAATTGATCTCTTAAATTTGACATAATAATCCTCCATATAATAAAATTTATTCGTTAAAAGCTACAGAATTTCCATCTTCGTCGCATATTCCTTCCAACTCAATTGATTCCTCAATAAGTCCATCTACAGCTCCTGAAATGTCATCTGAACTTATTCTAATCCATAGTCTGATATGCCAATTTGAATCCCTATCAATATATAGTTCAAATATGCATACCACATCGTCCGTCAAAAATGTAAGGTTCGTATCATCGTAATAGAATGACCCAATTGAAGCTGAACTATCTTTCTGAGTCTGCTCACGGTTCTCATAGTCATCGCCGAATATTGAAATCGGTTCATTCTTAGCACTCAATGACACTGAAAATTCTTTTCCCTGAGCTAATTCAGATAAAGGTAGATAATTACCTGAAACATATATAACTCTGGATACAGCAGATTCATAGGTTACAGTACCTTTTAATCTATTTAGTGAATAATCTGATTCAGATTCAGTTGGGCATTTCTGAATCGTATCTCCTGTAGTTTGATCTGTAACAGCTGAAACCGTGATATTATCAACATCTACCACTGCGGTCACAAGTCTTTTAGCATTATCCCTAGTAGTATTTATAATCAGATCTCCTTCAGCAAGCCCATGAGCAGTCATCTTAATATTAGTAGTTGTAGTTCCTGCTTCAGCAGTATCAGGAGATCCATCATATTTATGAACTGATATATCTCCATCATATTCTAAAGCACGCTTAGCAGTATCAGTTATAGTATATACTGTATCACCAGCTCCAGTAGTAGCTTCACCGACCATAGCTGTAGCAGTTCCAGGAATCTGGATTTTAATATCTTTTCCTTTAGTTGCCATAATATCCTCCTTAACTATATGCCGCTACAGCATCTGCTCCTTCAAGCTCTATCGATAGTTCGACTGCTCCACCGACATCACCTGAGATATCAAATGCCGATACTACAACCTTCTGTTCCCATCCATCAGTACCATCTGGTAGGAATCCAATGTATAAATTAGATGCATTTTCCCACGCAGTTCTAATCACAGTCTGTCCATTAGTGTCGGAACTATTGTAAAATCCAGATAAACTATAAGTGACGTCTTTCAATCCTTGCATTCTGTTTATGTAATCATTATCGATGACTGAGATGTCAATGTTATTTCCTGCATTATTCATTGATCCTTCTTTAATATCTGCAACATCATTCCATGCCGCTCCATCTGTCGATACTTTAATTGCCATATCCTTACCCTTCATTGCCATTGTTCATTTCCTCCTTATACTAAATCTATTATGAATCGATTAAACGGGTAATAATTCAAATTCTCATCTTTTTTTAAAACTATTCCTGATATATTCCCATTTATTGTTTGAATCCCATAAAACATTCCAGTAGCCTTCATATCTTCTTCATTCCTGTGAGTTACTCTAACTTCCATTCCAGGTTTTAAGATTAAATAACTATCCTTTATCGGCATCATTTTCGCTCCATTCTAACCCACAGAGATTGCATTTCCATTTTTCATCTTTCATCCCCATAGTAGTAAGATTAATTCTGTATTCCGGTGGATGCTCACATTTCTTAGTTTCCTCATCTACTAACCTATGCATCATATTATCTAATATTCCTTTTGATGCTCCTAAGCTATTAATTATTATATCTGGCTTATCATCTAAATCAATTTGATCTAGTATTTCCTTCAACAATTTTAATTCTCCACTAAGTTTCTTCATATCTAACTCCCTTTCTGAGTGATTACTCGATATTCAATTATAGCATGTCTACTTCGTGTATCACTGGACTCAATATACTTCGTATTTTCCCAACTCACTAAAACAGTTGACCATCCTGATATCGATAATGAGACATCATCTAGTACATCATCAACAGCATCAACAATATCCATTAATTCAGAATCTGTATCTTTTTCTGAGTACGCAAACACGAATACCGTAGTTTCTTTCCCGTCTCTTCCGAAAGTGTTAAATTTATCTTCCATACAATCCCCTATTTTGATATATGGATAAGATGGTTTTTCGATAATCCTGCAATGGATTCCACCAGAGAGAAGGGCCTTAACAGAATTATCAGCATCAAGCAAGGACTTGAACCCTGCTACAATTTTTTTGACTGGAGTTGACATTATATTCCTCCGAATCTTCTTACTCTCATTTTTAAAAGTGGTCTTTCGACTGCCCATGCCTTTGTAAACATTAAAACAGGTTTCTGACCGTAAGTCAAGACAAACTTCCCAATTCGATTGTAATAAAATAACCATGGAGTTTGTCTTCCATTACCAAAATAAGCATATCTACCAGTTCCATATTCAACATATTTTGCATAATCAACGTCTGAAAATACTCTCGCCATAGTTCCTCTATTATAAAATTTAAACTTGATTGAGCTTCTTAATCTCCCAGTATCAACAGGACATGCTATTCTAGCACTTCTCTGAACGTTGATAGCCGCTATTTTGATATTCTTTTTCAAGTAGTTTAATTCATTTAATCTTATTGAATTAAGAGTCCTCACTGCTGTGTTAACTCCGGATAAGTCAACGTGAATCATGGCAATGCTTCCCTTAATGAAAATGTAATATATCTTTGATACCCATCCTCGCTGAACGAAATCATTTCGAATGATCTCACCAAATCAGGATACAGTCTAACTCTATATTTGGAAGTTAATAAATCTTCTCTATATCTGCATGTTATATCATACTTTTGAACATCTTCAATATGTGAATCCTTTGAAGCATACCCAAGTCCCGAAGATCTCCTAGCTTTAAGATTTCCCCATATGGTTGATTTTGATGCAGATCGTTTGACTATAGTATCTCCGCTATCTTGATCAGATACCGAGGATACGGTTATGTTATCTTCATCAACAACAGTAACTTCCCGAACAGCATTATCCCTGGAACTATTAATAACATAGTCGCCTGATGATAGTCCATGAGCTGTCATCTTGATATTAGTAGATGACGTTCCTGATTCAGCTGTGTCTTCCTCTGAGTAAAATGGAATCCAATCCCCTGAGTATCCTCCGAGGTCATCCTGGGTATATGGATCCTTTTCCTCTATAAGGAATCTTCGGTCTAACCTGCTAATCTTCTTCATAATTCCCCTCTGCTATCTAATAATATATCTTCCTTGAGTCAATGATATCCTTAATCCCGGTTGGTATTTCCTCGCTGGATTCCCGGTTTTCAAAGTAGTGACATGCTAATGATTTTACTGCGAGTATCAGGTCATCAGGTATGTCAGATGCATCATCTCCGAATCCGGCTAAATATATGATTTTTATTCCATTACCATTCGAAGTGTACACTGGCCATACACTATTGGTATTTTTTAGTATGAATCCAGGCTGATCCTGCAATTCCGCTACTACCTGATATAGATCTGAATCAACCTCATATTCGGTATAGCTGTCATTATAATAGTAAAAACTAGTCAATGACTGAAGAGGAGGCCTCGGGAGTTCTATTTTATTCAGGATTCGATCAAGGTAGTATGTCCAAGTCTGCGTTAATAAAGCTATTCTGGCTTCACGCTCAATCGTCCTCACCGCTGACTTGACCAATGAATCTATCAAGTCATCTTCCAAAGTTATCGTGGATTCAATTTTCAAAAATTCCTTCATGTCTTCAGTCGAAATTACCTTGTTCGATGATCTTTCTCCTGCAACTAGGTTCATATTATCTCCTCTTCTTTTTATTTATTATCGGAATATTGAGGGCCTGAGCTGGTGAAGTGTTATTATCCTTTTCAGTTGGATCATCAACTCCATCTTCATCATCACCAGTGATATACCCATCTTCATCCATTTCCAATATATCGACGTCCTCCTCTGGTACATCCGAATCGTCAAGTTCAGGTAGTTCTTCTTCGATGATCTCGCATGCTCCTGCATCCAGGAATATGTCGATTATAACCTTGGTAATCTCATTCTTTCCATAAGTGAATGACTTATATTGCGGCAAACTTATGTCAACCTCATCAACCTCCGTATATTCGGATCCTTCCATGAATCTTCGAACTTGAATTCCGTTGAGTGATGCCTGCCTAGTCTTAATCATTTTAATCTTCATAATAATCATCCTCCTGTATATGCATTATACCAGGAGGATGAGAGATTTAAAATAGATGAAAGAGGATAGCTGAAGCTATCCTCTTTCATCTTATCATAACCCATTTTCACATCTCGGTTCTAATTATCTTAATCTCATCCTCTGTGAATCCCCATGCCCAAAGGGTCTTATCTCCGAAGGATTTAATCCCGTCCATTGCGAATCTTAGATCCCGTAGCTTGCCATCATCAGTTCTGCATCTCTGGATACTCTCATATACCTCATTCTGGTATTCAGTGAGTACGTCATCATCCTCCCAATCAGCTAGCGCTTCCTCTGCTATCTTGAGCAGGCGATCGATTAATTCAGAATTAATCTGCATGCAATCACTCCTTATTCAATTATTAGGCAGATTAATCTGCCATCTCCCTTATTATATCACTAATCACTTTGAGATTCAATAGGGCTATAGTATGAGATTCGATAGGACTCTGATATGAGCTTCATATAGGACTCTGGTATGAGCTTCATAGTCACAGAGTCCTATATGGAATTGATACTATAGTCCTATTGAATCTCAAAGTGATTAGTGATATAATGAGAGGGTAGGGCAGATAATCTGCCTATATAATTGAATAAGGGGATGCTACTATGATTATAACTGAATCAATGATGAGCAGATTCAAGGATCAGGGGAGAGCAATCCGATTCGCTAGCAGAGCTATCAAGACCCTATGGGTGATTGAGAGCGCTGACCACTATATCGTATCCAAGCCATCAATCTGCGAATACCTAGTGAATACCGGGAGATACCGATATTGCTAATGGAGATGAATGAGATGAGCTATCAGATAGGATTGGAAATAAATGGAAGAAGAGGGCCTAGTAATGGCCTTCATTCATGCCATAATAAGTAAATCTCTTCCATCTCTTCCAATCTATACGTTCCCCAGGAGAGGATCCCTGAGATTAGATCGAGCTCTGCATCATCCGGAATCCTCCGGATGGCCCAGGGGATGGATATAGGATGGAAGAAAAAGTCAGGAGATAAGCCCATAGGATTGGGAATCGGTATTATATATTTAATACTAGGGTCTGATGGATTCTCAAAGTGATTAGTGATATAATGAGATAGAGGGCAGATTATCTGCCTATATAATTGAATAAGGAGCTGACCATAATGGGTAGGACTGAGATAATCGAAGGTATCTGGATGGCTAACAGGAAAAACAGCGCAGGCTCAGTCGATATCTACACCGAAGCTGGTGATATAATTATGGAAGTCAATCACTGCACTGAGACCTATGAAATCCGTCGCATGGTTGAGGAATACGCTGGAATGGGAATCGACGAATGTGATGCTGACGAGATAAAGGAAGCGGCAATGAAAATAGAGGGATAGAGAAGAAGATGAGATAAATTCCCATCTTCTTCATTTTATATGGATGATTTTTATGTAGCTGAAACTGGGTCAGGAGCAGTTACTGGTTTCACTCTCCCATGACTTAATAAACCTACAACTCCGCATATACCTGCGGAAATTCCAGTCCCTGTATAAGTTCCCTTGACTCTTATATACCTCTTAATCCCTAGATATCCAACCTTTTGAACTACCTGGTCTTCATCGTCAGCGTCAATTTTTGTGAATGCTCCCTTAACCTCACTTGAATCAACCGTTGAGAAATCTGCATCAGCAGTAGTGTCTGATTCCTCAAGGGACAGCGTGATATAGTTATCTCCATCAACTCCGGTTAATGCTCCTACGAGAGCTAGTAATAACGCGGATTCGAACCCTTGAGTATCAAGAATATTTGATTTCCATGTGGTGTGAACAGCATCAACAGGCTCTTTTAACATAACATGAGCGATATCATTATAAATTTCGTGATTCATAATTTCCTCCTTTTGATTTCATATATTTATTATATATATCATCTCGGTAAAGATGAATAGCTGGGTAATGAGTATCAACAAAAATTTTGTAATCGTGACAAGTTGCACGAATACAGAATGCTCTGTCTTCCCAATTAGTTATCTGAAGATTAGGAAGTGGAGTATAGTTTACTCCTGACCTATAGACATCAGTGTTGACTAATAATAACCCACCTACTCCTCCTACATGATACAATCTGTTAGGTTTATAATAGTTCTCAGGCCATGAAAAGAAGTCATACTCCCAACAATTCGGTTCCATCTTTCCAGACCCATCCTGGTATTCAGTCCAAAGTATCTCTCCACATATATATTCCTTCTTATTAACAAGAATATTATGCAGATGTGCTAATGTTTCTGGTTGAACAACAGTATCTGAATCAACCCAAAAGATATAGTCATAATTATACTTTAGTGCATATTCAACTATCATATTTTTCATTTGACTCATAGCATTCAAGTTATTCTTTTTCCAATTATGAGTGTTAGTATTTTTAACTGTGTCTGTCTCATCATTCCATCGATTCAGAATCCCTGAATTGAATTCAGGTATTAATTCTTCATAGCAGTTATGAAGTACGAAATATCTCTCAACGTTGAACTCCCCAATGTACAGTTCGTCCAACCCTTTGAGGTATTCACGAAGTATATATTTTTTCTGACGTATAGGAGATGCTATTAAAATTTTATCCATTCTTAATAACCTCCTCGTATACTTTATTCATTTTACATCCGAATTCTTTTAATGTCCATACAAACTCATTTTCATATGAATCTAATTTATTTATAGCATCTGCGACTTCATATGGATTTTTTATGTCGATGGTATTAGCCGCAAATTGATTACCTAAAGGAGCTATCACTTTTAATCCGCAAGATATTGCTTCAACTACGGTTTGAGTAGATATCATTTGGTTAGTGAATAAGAAATCCATAGATCTATAGAAATCTTCGATTGTATGTATCCTAAGTCCTACAGTTCCTAAGCCTCCAATTTCACGTATCTTAGCTAACAGATTTTGTTCACATAGCTTTATCGGATCATCTAATCCAACTATATGCCATTTTAATCCAGGAATCTTCTTGCTTGCGTGATACGCTCCTATGAATAAATCGAATCTAGTGATATCACGTCTATTCGGATCACATATGAATCCATTTATTTCACCAATTTTATCAGGAGCTATTTGATATTTGCTTCCTGTTGGACTGAATTTTTCATCATCAACAGCTGGGCATTCAAATGCCACCAGTTTATTTTTATCACATACGACTTCCCAGTAAGGAGTGAATTCTGGCCAAAAATATACCATTTTCTTTATTCTGGGACGATAAGATGCACTTCCATAAGCTGAATATGCCTGATATTTAGGCTCATCGAACTCTTGCCGATAAGATGCTTCTGGACGTGCATGGTTAATGTATATTATAGGAGCCTGATTTCTTGATAACCATTCATCAGGACAGTAAGTATGGAGAACAATAATATCAGCAATATCTAATGCTGAATTATGAGAAGTAATTATTTCCAAAGATCCCCTCATCACTGATTCTCCAACGGATGGAGCTTTTTTAGATAAATCCGCTTTAATACCTGTATCAATTATAAATACATCATGACCTGAAATAACATCTGCTTTAAACATATTCAGTGAGGCTTCCATAAGACCAGAGCCATTGGGATTCCATGTTGTTACATGACAAACTTTCATAAAAATCATCCTCTCGATTCAGAATGATATTATTATACATAAAATGGGAAGAATATGAAACATATCCTTCCCTGATTTATTTTTATTAAGGTATTTTCGCAAGTATGAAACTGAGTACTAGCTCCGTCTGAACCAAAGTATAACTCATTCCAACGTCGGCCTCAACTTTTGTATATGATTGAGTTTCATCATGCTGAATTAAAGTATAACTCCTGTCAGCATCGCACTCGACTTTTGTATAAGATTCCGTTTCAGATTTTATGTCGTCTGCTAAGACTTTATCGTAGCTCTGAGTTTCATCATGTTGAATTAGTGTAAAGCTTCTATCTGCATCACATTCAACTTTAGTATAACTCTCAGTTTCTGATTTTATGTCGTCTGCTAACACCTTATCATAGCTTTGAGTCTCATCATGTTGAATCAGAGTAAAGCTTCGGTCTGCATCTGCTTCTACTTTAGTATAGGATTCAGTCTCAGATTTTATACTATCTGCTAATACTTTATCATAGCTCTGAGTTTCATCATGCTGGATTAGTGTAAAACTCCTATCAGCATCTGTTTCTACTTTAGTATATGATTGAGTTTCATCATGCTGAATTAATGCGTAGCTTCTGTCAGCATCTGACTCTACTTTCATATATGACTCCGTCTCAGATTTTATGTCATCCGCTAAGACTTTGTCATAACTTTGTGTCTCATCATGCTGTATTAATGTAAAACTTCTATCTGCATCTGATTCTACTTTAGTATATGATTCTGTTTCAGATTTTATATTATCTGCTAATACTTTGTCATAGCTTTGAGTTTCATCATGCTGTATCAAAGTAAAACTTCTGTCAGCATCTGATTCTACCTTAGTATATGACATCTCAGCATCTGCTTCTACTTTAGTATATGATTCTGTTTCAGATTTTATATTGTCTGCCAGCACCTTATCGTAACTTTGTGTCTCATCATGCTGAATCAATGTGAAACTCCTATCAGCATCGGATTCAACCTTAGCATAACTCATTTCTGCATCAGCTTCAACTTTATTATATGACATTGCAACATCAACTTCAACCTTAGTATATGACCTAGTTGCATCTGCTTCAACTTTAGTATAAGAATCTATTATATTAAATATACCAGAGGAATCATCTGCCGCTATTGCCGCATCCTGACCTCCTGAACACGATGCGCAGGCTTCCCCATCAAATCCTTCCCATTTCCAGGTTGAACTTCCCGCAGTATCGACTACTATCAGAGTGAAATCTGAAGTTCCTTCGATATATGAATATCCTTTGATTTTAACATTAGTACATGCAGTTGTATGGAATTCAACTAATCCTGTGGTTAACACGCCATAGAAGTCGATTTCTATATCAGCAGTATCAACTCCAACCAACCTCACAGCATTTTCGACTGCATTACCCCCAGTAAATCCTATATATTTTAGCTTCAATTTTAATCTATCTGCCGCGGCAGTTGCTAATACTGCTCTAGCGGCTTCAACGGAGGATGATCCATCTCTCCACTCAACTTTTATATCAAGGTCAGCTGCTTGGAAATGCAGAGGATTTGTAAGTCCATCAATACCAGCTATGCATATGAAGTTATGGAAAACTATGCTAGCTCCTGAGAATACTATACTAGCACCTGTATCAGTTGAGAAGGTTAATTTTGCCCTATCATCTCCTTCACCTACAGCTATCCACTGTACTCCTGCTGTACTAAGAGTCAACGCTCCGGCACTAGCTAATGTTTCAGCATGACCTACAGCCACATAAACTCTATCACCATTATTTGCAGTAACTTGGCTATCAGCGTAATCCATAGTTTTGAATGCCTTGGCCCATGTTGATCCATCATTGCTGTCAGAACCGTTCGTATAGTCAACATAGTAACAGTTTCCTGCTACAGGAGCCGCTATGTCAGCTCCTTTTAATCTTAATATTCCGTTAACATTCCATGCCGCTCCGCCTTGCTCTGCATAATTCAGAGTATTTGCTCCCATTATACCTATCTCCTTTCTTCTCTATCTATTTATTAAGATACGGAAATCTTTAATTTTTTGCCAGCTTCAGCTAGAATTATTTGTCCGCCAACTCTCTTATATGCATAGAACCTTGTAGTTCCAGTTCCAGCTTGTGTATAAGGATCCCTCAAGGTTTCAATCACTGTTCTGTCAACTAATATGTACAGTCGTTTAGGATCACACAGTATAATTGGATACGCATTAGCCGCTATGTCAGGCATATCAGGACATTCAATATATGGCCTCTCTAAGATAGTTGGTGGCTTATTGATTCCAAGGTTAGGAGTCCATAAGTAATTCCCCATACCATCCTTTAACTTTCTAATAGCCTTCAACGTTGCTCTGTTGCAGATCCATGATGACTTATTCGCATATGAGGATTTTAACTCATAGAAAATATCTATAAGAGCATCTGCTTGCAATTCATCAGCATGACCATTATATACTATTCCTAATGCATTTTGACCAGTAGTCAAAATTCCCTCAGGCTTATTCACTCCATTTCCTTCGATGAATGCAGTTCCTTCGCTTACTCCAAACTGCTCAGCGAATTCCATCTTGAGATCCTGCTCAAGGTTATAGTCTGCATCAGCCAAATCCTGATTACTGATATCAACATATCCTGCTAATTCATGAACAGGTATTTCTATCATGCCTACTGTAGGATTTCCAAGGTTAGTCCTTGAACCAATTTCTCCTACCCATGCTCCTCCTGTAATATGACCAGTTTTCTTCCTGATCTTCACTGATCTAGCACTAGTTCCCCTTTTCCTCACATGTTGCCTTAGAGGACTATACTCTACTATATCTTGAATCAATTCTCCTGCCATGACATCAGGCATACAGAAGTATCCTCCAGTTGTATTATCAACAGCGGTCATGACTTTCAACTCATCCGCTGACAGGTTGTCCTTGCCAACCCTTAGGAATTTCTTGAACGCTGTCACTACTTCCAACTTCTTTTCATCCTTAGGATCTGTAGGATCAGCTGTTGGAGCTACTGGCCTATTAAGCTTAATCTCTAATTTATCTAACCTCTCGTTCAGCTTATCGATGTAATCCTTAGTCTCCTGCTTAGCTTCACCTATGGTTTTGATTTCCTCATCCTGTCTTTCGAGTATGGATTTCATCTCATTCCATACCTTACCGAGCTCTAGAGTATCCTTATTATCTGGCATTCTAATCTACCTTCCTTTCATTTATAAAATTTTTCATATCCTTGATTATTTCCTCTGAATTACCATTATCAGTTGAATCCTCAGGTTCGGATCTAAAATTTTTCATTTCATTCATTATTTCACTCAATTTATCTTTATCCTTTATATCCTCACTTGATGATATTTTAGAAAATGGGAGTTTTAAGATTCCGCTATCACGCAAATCAGATATTATCTCTTTTTTCCAGTTTACATTTTCTTCCCTAGATTTGTACATATCTGAATTCAGAGCACGATCTACCCAATCTAAGAGTGAAACCTTAAACTGGTCACAACTCTCAGCAACTACATTCTTGACCTCTTTATCATCATATTGACCATAAAGCAAATCAATCACTATATCTTCAAGCACTTCAAATAGCTCCCAACGCTCTCTCCACATGAGTCTATCTTGAAGAACGCTATTGAAATCCTTGACATCTTTATCACTTTTAGTTTTACTCTTGAATGGATCTTCCTTTTCCATTTTTCCATAGTACTTTGAGATATCTGATTTGACTGTGATTACATCCTCCTCTGGTATATCAATCTTCCCTTCACATATTTCCTTAACTGCCGATGATATTGCTTCCTTGATGATTGACAGTTTCCCATCAACTATATCAGCTATAGGTAATTTGTGACTTCCCTTCTTATCTGAATCGTTCTTGTCATACCAGAGGAAGGCTTTCCTGTACTGACTCCATTTGATTTTTCCATCTTTATCACTTGCCCATTCAGTTATCCTCTTCTCAGCTTCGGAAGCGTTCCAGGGCTTGTCTAGCATTGAAACGTTATTGTACGTGTTGAATGACTTGACTTGATTAATCTGTGCAAGCTCATTGCATGGAAATGTGACTATGGATACTTCCCATAACTTGATTTCAGTAAGATACCTGATCCTTTTATCCCATTTATCATCTTCTACTGTATATCCTATACTCAAACCTTTTATGGCTTTTTGTTTCAACAGTGAATGAGCTTCTTTTCCCTGCTGGACTTCCAAGTTTATTTCACCTTTTATATCAAGACCGTCACCATCAGTACCTAACACATGAATTACGCCTATAGGTGATTCAGTTTTATGTTGCCACAGCATCGGAAACATTGTTGTATTCATGTGTTTGTCAAATGCTCCCTTGACAACAACTTCATCCGCGTAGTCAATGTTTCCATATGCAGAAGCTACCCCGAGAAATTCGCCATCGTCATTGATTTCCTTTATCTCTATATTATACTTCAAATATTTTAATTCCATGTTGTCCCTCCTTCATATTTTTAATTGATCCACAACATCGATATTTTTAGCGGATATGATTAATGCCTTAATTTTACCACTATAATATGCTGAATAACTTTCATTATTCTTCCTACATCCTAATAGATTAGTTGTTAATCTATTAGTTATAGGATCACTATCATGATTATTCATTTCTCCAACATAATTTCCATCTCTATAGCATCTACAACTATTTGATCCGAACCAGCTTGAATAGTATGAAATAAATGAATCAGTGATTACACTTTCATATATCCTTCCAGATTCTCCAGACACTCTTCCAATCCAAAATGCCCAATACCCAACTACTAAATTAAGAGGCATGGAATATTGCGTTTGCGCTGTACTGCCAAGATTTCTTGAAATTACATATCCTTCACATAAATGATGTGGCACAATCTTAGCCAAACAGCTTAATGGCCTTGAAACTATCTGTAAGCTTGAATCATCATCACATATCATAAGCTGAGATCCAGTGAGACTAGCATATACATCTTTCCCAGAATATATATAATGAAGATAGACTCTTGATCCATTGGAATTCTGATAAAAATCATTCCCATTTCCTGACTGATCGTACCATTTGACTATCTTCCATTGAAAA
>Ga0272441_10002612_pt1 | contig 36128 bp, 25 predicted proteins | sample SSMProp6N_FD_193582 | JGI IMG/M metagenome (GOLD analysis project Ga0272441, IMG submission 193582) | Marine sediment archaeal communities from Little Sippewissett salt marsh, Falmouth, MA, United States - SSM-Prop-6N | ecosystem: Environmental > Aquatic > Marine > Wetlands > Sediment ...
CTCGCATGGCGACAGATATCTCACACGTGTAAGGAGCCAGACAACCGCCGTTTGACTACCACCTCACACCGTAGCGGCCACCGCCACCGTCCGCCTTTTCTCGACGTTAGGTGCTTGACAACCGCAGATAACAGCCAAAAGCTAATAGCCAAAAGCTAGTAGCTCTTGGATCCAGGCGTAGCCTGGGTCCAGGCGACGTATCGCGAGATCCCCTCTTCGATGGACACCTGGGGGCGGTAGCCAAGGTCCTGCTCGGCTCGGGACACATCCGCGCAGGTGATGGGGACGTCGCCCGGGCGATCCGGAATGTGCCGTACGTTGGCTTGCGCACCCACGGACTGCTCGATGAGCTCCACCAAGCGATTGAGGGAGGTCGTCCGGGTGCCGCCGATGTTGTACAGGCGGAACCCCTCGTCACAGGCGTCTATAGCCGCCACGGTGCCGCTCACGATGTCGTCGATGTACGTGTAGTCCCGCGCCGACCTGCCGTCGCCGTAGAGGGTGATCTGCTCACCATCGCGAACCATGTGCACGAACTTGGCGATGGCCATCTCGGGGCGTTGACGGGGGCCGTACACGGTGAAGTATCGCAGGCAGGTCACCGGGAAGCCGTGCAGGTGGTGATAGTTGTACGCGACGATCTCCAGGGCGCGCTTGGTGGCGGCATAGGGCGAGGCCGGCCTGTCGCAGGGGTCGCTTTCGGAGAAGGGGATCTCGCTGCGGACGCCGTACACCGACGACGATGACGCAAGCACGACGCGCGGCACACGGACCTCGCGAACAGCCTCGAGCAGCACCATAGTGCCCCGGACGTTCACGCGCTCGTATTCCAGGGGCCGCTCCAGGGAGGGGTGGACACCGGCCAGGGCGGCCAGGTGCAGCAGCAGATCGCAGACCGGCTCGCCCAATAGACGCTGCACGAGCCCGGCGTCCAGCAGGTCTCCCTCCACGAGCTCGAAGGCCGGATGGGCCAATGCCTTTTGCACATTGCGCTCCTTGAGGGCCCTGGCGTAGAAGGGATCGAAGTTGTCGAGCCCGATCACCTCGTGGCCCAGATCGAGTAACCGATCCACGGTGGAGGACCCGATGAAGCCCGCCGCGCCGGTGACCAAAATGCGCATGGTCAGGGAGTACACTCCGAATCCCCAGGGGGATCAAGGGGAATCTGGGAGGCGACACGCCTCTGGTACTTTTGCGAGGATCCCGGTTCTCTAAAGGGTCTCTCTGGGTTAACCTATTGCCGAGTGAGACTATGTTAACGACTCGAGGAGCGCTTCGATGAGCTCTGCAGTCAGTGAGCATTTCAGGGGGATGGCCGTGGCGGCGGGGCTCGCGGTGTTGCTTGTGCCGGGGTGCTTCTTCGACAAGACCGGGTTGGAGCCGGAGGACGCGGCGGTCTCGCCTGAATGTGGCAACGGCGTGATCGGAGGGTCGGAGGCCTGTGACGATGGCAACAGCGTGGGCGGCGATGGCTGCAACGCCGCCTGCCAGCCGGACCCGGGGTGGCAGTGTGTGGGAGAGCCGTCCGTCTGCACGCCCCTGTGCGGCGACGGGCTGATCCGGGGGGACGAGACCTGCGACGACGGCAACATCGCCGACGGCGACGGCTGCAGCGGGCACTGTGAGACCGACCCGGGCTGGACCTGCTTCGGGCAGCCCAGCCAGTGCAACCACACCTGCGGCAACGGGGTGATCGACACGGGCGAGGAGTGCGACGACGCCAACCTCGTGGAGGGCGACGGCTGCTCCGCCTCTTGTCGGGTCGACGACACCTGGGTGTGTGTGGGCGAGCCCTCCGTTTGCACCCCGGACTGCGGCGACGGTTGGATCCTCGGCAGCGAGGAGTGCGACGACGGCAACTCGGTCAGCGGCGACGGCTGCTCGGCGTCCTGCGTGGTGGAGCCCGGCTGGATCTGCTCGGGCGTGCCGTCGGACTGCGTACAGGTCTGCGGCGACGGTATCATCGGCCCCGGCGAGGAGTGCGACGACGGGAACACCACTCCGGGCGACGGCTGCTCGCCCAACTGCCACCAGGAGCTGGGCTGGTCCTGCAACGGCTCGCCGTCGGTGTGCCTGGTGGTGTGTGGCGACGGGCTCGTGGTGGCCCCCGAGGGCTGTGACGACGGCGCCAACGTGGCAGGCGACGGCTGCTCACCTACGTGCCAGCCCGAGGACTTCCACGCCTGCTACGGCGAGCCCAGCAACTGCATCTGCGTGGTCTACGTGGACCAGCGCGCAGTGCCGAACACGCGCACCGGCGCTACCTGGCACTCCGCCCTGGCCGGCGTCCAGGAGGGCATCGCCGAGGCCGCGACGCGCGCCCAGCCCGCCAGCCCCTGCGACGTCTGGGTCGCCGTCGGACGATACCACGTCTATCAAACCGTGAGCACCGACACCATCACCCTGGCGAGCAACGTCACGGTCTACGGCGGATTCTCGGGGCTGGAAACCTGGCGCAGCCAGCGCAACATCGCCGCTAACGAAACGATCTTCGACGGCACCCAGTCCGGCAATCCGACCCTGCGTGCGCAACACGTCGTCACCGCGAACGGCGTAGTGAGCACCGGGCTGGATGGAGTGACGGTGGCCAACGGAGGCGTCGCCGGTGTCAATGGTGGGGGACTCTACGTATTCGGCTCGGACGTGACTGTTTTTCAGAGTCGATTCGAGAGTAATACGGGATTGGACGGGGGTGGGGCCTATTTGCGGAATGCCACGAGCACTATTGCAAACACGACCTTTTCCGCCAATTCGGCCGGCAACAATGGCGGTGGCGTGTACTTCCGGGAAGCCAGCGGTGTATTTCAGGATTGTGTGCTTGAGCTGAATTATGCTGCGTTTAGTGGTGGAGCTGCCGTGGTGATCGATTCTGCTCCTGGCATCTCGGGATGCACGTTTGATTCCAACCAGGCTACCTATGGAGGTGGAGTCTTTTTCCTCCGATCGAACTCCGGCCTAGTGAGCGACACCCAGATTGTGAACAACCTGGCTACAGGCTTCGGAGGGGGACTCTACGTAGACGACGGAAACGTCGCAATTGAGTCGACCTGGTTGTTGGATAATGTCGCTACGTCCAATGGTGGAGGGGTGCGTGTGGCCTATGGAAGTCTCACCGTGGACAATACGGTGTTCGCCCGGAATGAAGCGCAATACGGTGGGGGTCTTGAGAGCTATAGCGCGATTGGAATTACGGTCACGAATTGTACGCTTGTCGACAACACCGCCTTGGCGGCTGGTAGTTCGGGCGGCGGAGTCTATTGTGGTTCGTCGCCGTTGAGTATTGCGAACACCATCCTTTGGGGAAACACGCCCACGCAGATTTATGATTCCCTGGGGACTGGTGTGATTTCCTACTGCGATGTGGAAGGCGGCGCGGTGGTGGGGGGCAACATCAATGCTGCACCCATGTTTGCTGATCCTCTCGTTGATGACTACAGGTTACTACCCGGCTCTCCCTGTATTGACGCGGCGAATGGGACTCTTGCGCCGGCCTCAGATATCGATGGCAATTTGCGGTACGACGATCCTGCCGTGGTGAACACGGGCACCGGCACGCCGACCTTTGTGGACATTGGTGCTTACGAGCGTCAGCCTTGAGCCTTGAGTTACTCGACCGTCGGCGGCTTTGTTGCCGGGGTTTCCAGCCATAGCAGCTCTTCTACGTTTCCCTTGGGGCCGGGGAGGGATGAGGTGACTGTGCGGACGATGGTGCAGCCGGCGTCTGTGCAGAAGGTCACGATCTCGTCAACGGTGCGTTGGCGGACCTCGGGGTCGCGGACTACGCCGCCTTTGGCTACTTCGGCTTTGCCGGCTTCGAACTGGGGTTTTATCAGGGCGATGATTGGGGCGGCGGGGGGGAGGAGGGCGACTAGCTTTGGGATGATCAGCTTTAGGGAGATGAAGGAGGCGTCTACTACGGCTGAGTCGGGGGGGGGCTGGAGGAGGGCGGGGTCTGCGTGGCGGATGTTGGTGCGCTCCAGGACGGTTACGCGGGGGTCCTGGCGGAGGGACCAGGCTAGCTGGCCGTAGCCTACGTCCAGGGCGATGACAGCTTGGGCGCCGCGTTGGAGGAGGCAGTCGGTGAAGCCGCCTGTGCTGGCGCCTACGTCGAGGATGGTGCGACCGGTGGGGTCCCAGCCGAATTCGTCGAGGGCGCCGGCTAGCTTTACGCCGCCTCGGGAGACGAAGCCGTGGTCTGGTTCCTTGAGGGTGAGGTTGGCGGAGGGGGGGACGGGTTGGCCGGCCTTGGTGGCGGGGTCGCCGTTTACGAGGACCTTGCCGGCCAGGATCAGGGCCTGGGCGCGGGTGCGGGATGGGGCCAGGCCGGCGGCGACCAGGGCTTGGTCGAGGCGGGTGCGGCCGGGGGGCGGGCCTGGGTGGTTCTTGCCCATGGGTTGGAGCCTACACGAGCGTGTGGGGTTGGGCCAGGCGTGAGGGCTGAATTACTGGGTTCCCGCTTTCGCGGGAACGACGGAGCTGAATGATGGAGCTGAATGAGCGGAGCTGAATTCGTCTACCGGGGTGAGGGCCACGGCCTGGCTTGACGTCCCACCACCAGCTTGACGCGTTGCCACCCCCACTGGTATCCAACTCCGGATGAGCGAGACGTCTAAATCGCCGGTGACCTTTGGTCAGGTGCTGCTCATGGGCTCCTGCTACCTGCTCATCCTGGTGGTGTCGGTGAAGGTTGGGTATCTGCTTGGGATCGCGCTGCTTGGGGTGGCGATCGCGTTGAACTACAGGGTGCTGGTCGGGCTGCTCAAGCGGTATCTGTGGGACCAGTGGTTGATCATCAACGCTGAGTCCATGGAGCCCAGGTATCTGGGGCCGCGGGGCGGCGCGAAGGCCAGGCCGGCGAAGCCCGGGACGGCGAAGCCCGGGACGGCGAAGCCCGGGCGGAAGGCTAGGCGTAAGAAGGGGAAGGGCGGCAAGGGCGGCAAGTCGGGAGCGGCTGCGGCTGCGGCTCCGGCTCCGGCTCCTGCGGCGTTGGCGGTGAGCACGACGGGGTGGAAGCTCGACTGGCGGCCGCTGGTGATTTTGGTGTTCGCCGCGGTGGTGCTGACGCTGCTGGAGTACTGGGGCTCCCGGAAGATCTACAACGAGAACCTGCCGGTTTACTTTCCGCATGTGGAGGGGCGGGGATTTCGGGAGCTGGGCGTGTCTGTGGCTGGCGCGGAGTACCAGCGGCTCGGGGAGTATGTGTACTGGGTGGGCTTCCGCGTGGTGTTCTTTTTTGTCCTCCCGGCGCTTTTGATTGTGGGGCTGCCGGGGGAGCGGCTGCGGGAGTACGGGCTTTCGTTCAAGGACTTTTTTAAGCACCTGCCCATCTATGGGATCCTGTTTCTGATTGTGCTTCCGGCGGTGATCGCCGTGTCTTTCACCGACTCCTTCGCCAACCACTACCCGTTCTACAAGCCGTGGCAGAACATGCTGCACCCGCGGGGGCTTTTTTGGCATGACTTCCTGATCTGGGAGGTGCTGTACATGCTGCAGTTCTTCGCGTTGGAGTTCTTCTTCCGCGGGTTCTTGCTCCATGCGTTGAAGCGGTCCTTGGGGGCCTACGCCGTGTTCGTTATGGCGGTGCCCTACTGCATGATCCACTTTGGCAAGCCCATGCCGGAGACCCTCGGGGCCGTGGCCGCCGGCGTGGTCCTCGGCACCCTGGCCCTGCGCACGGGCTCCATCTGGGCCGGCGTGATGATCCACGTGTCGGTGGCCTGGTCCATGGACTGGCTCGCGCTCATCCAGACGGGGCGGTTCCCCAAGGCGTGGTGACGGGCAGCCGCAAATGGCTCGGCCCGGGGCGCCGCACGACGGGTGCGCTGGTCAAGCTGGGCTACCGCTGTAACGACTCCTGCCGCTTCTGCCACTCGGCTCCTCATCGGGGGGTGGACCTGTCCACCGCCGCGGTGCGTGCGCGGGTGGATCGCGTGGTCGAGGCGGGCGTGGAGCGGGTAGTCTTTTCGGGGGGCGAGCCCACCATTCGGCCTGACCTGGTGGACCTGGTGGCCTACGCCCGGGATGCGGGGCTTGTCGTGGGGCTGGTGACCAACGGGCGGATGCTGGCCTACCGGGGGCTTCGGGAGCGGCTGGTCGAGGTTGGGCTGTCCCAGGTGTACCTGTCGCTGCACAGCCACCGGGCCGCTGTGCACGATGGGCTGGTGCGCGCCGAGGCCCACGCCCAGACCGTGGCGGCGGCGCGGTTCTTTGCCAACCGACCCGGGGTGGACCTGGTGGTGAACTGCGTGATCACCCGGCCGAACCTCGGAGATATTGCGGGTCTGGCGAGGCTGTTGGGGCGGCTCGGCGGGGCGCCGCGCACCTTGAAGCTCTCCTTCGTGGAGCCTGAGGGCAACGCCCTGGACAGCTTTGATGAGCTGGTGCCCACGCTCACTGAGGCTGCGCGGGTCGTGGCGCGGACCATGCGCAAGCTCGAAGCTCAGTCGGAGAGGACGGGGCTCACCCTGGCCGTGGACGGGTTCCCGCCCTGTGTGCTGCCCGAGGCCCGGACCCACACGTCGGATCTGTGGACCGAGGGGTTCGTGTACCTGATGGAGGCCTTCGAGCGGAACCTCCACCGGGTGGACGATCTCAACAAGGCCCGCGGTGAGCCCTGTCGGCGGTGTGTGCTCGACGGGTGCCCGGGCGTGTACCGCACCTACCTCGACCGACGGGGCGACGGCGAGCTGGCGCCCGTGACCGCGCCCCGGGGCAGCTCGGTGGACTTCGTGGATCAGGGCCCGGTGGCCCGCTTCGATGTGCGGCGTTGCCCGGCCCGGGCGGGGCGGGTGGCGCACCCGGATCCCCGGCGGGAGGTCCTGGTGTCGGTCGGCGGCGAGGTGCGCTTGTACCGGGCCGAGGCGCAGGACTTTTCGGAGTGGGAGCTGGACCGCATCAAGAACACCTGGCACCAGGTCTACTTGCCGGTCCCCGGCGTGGCTCCAGATGGCGACTTTGCCGACGGTCTGCGTAAGCTTCAGCCATCGGCTACCTGTGCGCGGTGCCCCCACCGGGGCTGTTGCGGCGGCGTCTGGGTGCGGTCCCGCCGGAATGCGCTGGTGGCGGACGAGCGTCGCCTGCGTGGGGAGCTGTCGACCCTCCGGGGGCGGGTGCTGGACGTGGGCTGCGGTGGGGCGCGGTACCTGGGGTCTTTGCGAGGGGCGGTCCGGCGGGGCGAGGTGGAGCTGCACGGCCTGGATCCCGACCCTTTCGCCGGGGAGCGCCTCGCCGACCTGGGGCTCGAGATTCGGCACCACCCGGTGGGCGTCGAGGACTTTGTCTGGGCGGGGGCCCCCTTCGACCACGTCCTTTCTATCCGGTCTTACAGCCACTTCCGGGACGTGGATCGTGCGGCTCGGGTGGTGGCGGGGCTGCTTAGACCCGGGGGTCGCTGGACGATCGTTGGAGACACTCCCATGGCGCTGGCGCGCACCAAGCGGGCCGTGCGGAAGAGCCACGCCGACACCACCCTTGCCCTGGAGCACTACCGAAACCACGGCCCGGACGAGGCGTGGGAGCTCCTGCGTCGCCACCCCTTCCGGCGGCGCGCCCGGCGTCCACCCGACCCGTCGGGGAGCAATCTTTGGACGCTGGAGCTGGAGCGCCTCTGACAAGGCTCGATTGTAGTCACGACCTGGTATATTCTCCGCCCCGCGATGATTCGAATGAGGAATGCGAATGTCTGACGAACACGCCTTCGATACGCAGGCTCTGATTGAGCGCATGCACGCTCGCGAGGCCACGGTGGGGATCATTGGGCTCGGGTATGTGGGGCTGCCGCTGGCGCTGGCGCTGGTGGAGCGGGACTTCAGCGTGGTGGGGTTCGACATTGATGAGGGGAAGATCACCGAGCTCACGGCCGGGCGGAGCTACTTTTCGCACATCGACTCGGGGCGCGTGGCCGGGGCGGTCGCAAGCGGGCGGTTCGAGGCCACGGGCCGGTTCGAGCGGTTGGGCGAGCCCGACGCGATCCTGATCTGCGTGCCCACTCCGCTGACGTCCCAGCGCGAGCCGGACCTGCGATTCGTCAAAGCCACGGCGCGTCAGCTCAGCGGCGTGCTTCGCAAGGGGCAGCTCGTGGTCCTGGAGTCCACCACCTACCCCGGGACCACCGACGAGGTGCTCAAGCCCATCCTGGAGGAGTCGGGGCTCGTGTGCGGGCGCGACTTCCTCCTGGCCTTCTCGCCCGAGCGGGAGGACCCGGGCAACCCGGACTTCCACACGGCCACGATCCCCAAGGTGGTCGGTGGGGTGGACCAGGCCTCGGGGGAGGTCGCCGGCGCGCTGTACGGGCACGTGATCGACGAGATCGTGCGGGTGACCTCGGCCAGGACCGCCGAGGCCGTCAAGCTCACCGAGAACATCTTCCGCGCGGTGAACATCGCGCTGGTCAACGAGCTGAAGATCGTCTTCGACCCCATGGACGTCGACGTGTGGGAGGTCCTCGACGCGGCCGACTCCAAGCCCTTCGGGTTCATGAAGTTCAGCCCAGGGCCCGGGTGGGGTGGGCACTGCATCCCCATCGATCCCTTCTACCTGACCTGGAAGGCCCGGGAGCATGGGGTCCAGACGAAGTTCATCGAGCTGGCCGGCGAGGTGAACGTTCACATGCCCCGGTATGTGATCAACAAGCTGCAGCAGGCGCTGAACTCTCGTAAGAAGGCCGTGAACGGCAGCCGGATCCTGGTCCTGGGGATCGCCTACAAGCGGGACGTAGACGACGCCCGCGAGAGCCCCGCATTCGTTTTGATCGACCGGCTCGAGCAGCTCGGAGCCCAGGTGCGCTTTCACGATCCCTATGTGCCCGTCCTGCCCCCGACCCGGCGCTGGGCGCACCTCACGGTGACCGAATCGGTCGAGCTCACCCCGGAGAACATCCGCGGATTCGACGCAGTGCTGCTGGTGACCGACCACCGGAACGTGGACTACGAGCTGATCGCTGACCATGCCGACCTCGTGGTGGATACGCGTGGCGTCTACCGCAGCTCCGACCGCTCTCCCAGGGACAATGTGATCAAAGCCTAGTTCCCGCCCCCTCTCAAAACTCCCTGATTAGATTGATCAATATAACGGACACGGCGTGTCCTATTCAGTGACAATTTTTTACATTTGTTGACACACCCTGAAGATCATTTGTGGCATCAATTGGACGCAATGCGTTGAAGGTGTATGGTGGCCGTCAGTCCTTCCAGCTATAGAGCGGCTGGACGACGGGTTGGTTCGGGATGGTCGCGATCGACGGTTCGCTGAGATACTGATTCGGGAGACTCCTGATGCTGACCGAGCTGCTCATACTGGGATCCTACGGGTTGATCCTGATACTGCTGGCGATTTTTGGGTTCCACCGGTCCCTCCTGGTGTGGCTGTACTTCAAGAACAAAAAGAACGTCCCCCAGCCCAAGGGGCACTTCGAGGCCGAGGACCTGCCCCGGGTGACCATCCAGCTGCCGGTGTTCAACGAGATGTACGTGTCCGAGCGGCTCCTCGAGGCCGCCGCGGGGATCGACTACCCCCGGGACCTGCTGGACATCCAGGTGCTGGACGACTCCACCGACGAGACCACGGACATCTGCCGGCGCAAGGTGGCCCAGCTCCGGGCCACGGGCCTGGACATCGAGTGCATCCACCGCGCGGATCGCACGGGGTTCAAGGCCGGCGCCCTGGAGAACGGGCTCCGGACGGCCAAGGGCGAGTTCGTGATGATCTTCGACGCCGACTTCATCCCCCAGGCGTCGGTGGTCAAAAACTGCATCCACTACTTCACCGACCCCGAGATCGCCGTGGTCCAGGCCCGGTGGGGCCACCTGAACTACGACCACTCGGCGCTCACCCGGGTCCAGGCCCTGATGCTCGACGGTCACTTCATCATGGAGCACACGGCGCGGTGCCGGTCGGGGCGGTTCTTCAATTTCAACGGCACGGCGGGCATCTGGCGCCGGAGCGCCATCGCAGACGCCGGCGGGTGGGAGCACGACACCCTCACCGAGGACATGGACCTGAGCTACCGCGCCCAGCTCAAGGGCTGGCGCTTCGTCTACCTCAAGGACCTGGTGGTGCCGGCCGAGCTGCCCGTCGAGATGAACGCCTTCAAGTCCCAGCAGTTCCGCTGGGCCAAGGGCTCGATCCAGAACGCGCGGAAGATCCTGCCCAAGGTGCTGCGCTCGGACGTCTCCACCGCCCAGAAGATCGAGACCTTCTTCCACCTCACCAACAACGTGGCGTATCCGCTATTGTTGCTTTTGTCCATGCTGCTTTTGCCGTGCCTGATGCTCCGCTCCACCCACGGCTGGCGTGAGGTGCTCCTGGTGGACCTGCCGCTGTTTTTCGGCACGACCCTGTCGGTGTGCACTTTCTACCTCACCACCCAGCGAGAGGAGGGGAGCCGCTCCCTCTGGTGGGGACTCAAGCGACTTCCCCTGCTCCTGGCCACGGGCATCGGCCTGTCGGTGAACCAGACCCGGGCGGTGTTCGAGGCGCTTTTGGGCAAGGAGTCCGACTTCGTGCGCACGCCCAAGCACGGCGTCGTGGGCAAGGTGCAGACCTGGAAGAGCAAGAAGTACCGCGGCGCCCTCACGGTGGTCCCCTTCATCGAGGCGACCATGGCGCTGTACTTCGCCGTCACCCTGGTGCTGGCCATATGGGCGGGGCGGTACGTTTCCATTCCCTTCGTGATCCTCTTCGGTGGCGGCTACGCGTATGTGGGCTTTTTGAGCCTGGCCCACGGGATCCGCCGGCGCCGCAAGGTCGCCGCCCAGGCGGTGGAGGTGGTCGAGCCCCGCGCCGTGCCCGCCGACCCGCAGCCCATTCCCGCGGAGCTGCTCGTCGAGGCGCGGGCGCAGGCCCATCGGTTCCTCGCCCCCTTCCCCGACTCGAATGCGCGTGTCGTCGCGGCGGACGCTAGGTCTGCAGGACCCGGCGGCTGACCGAGAACTGCTTGAGGAACCGGGCCAGGATGGACACCATCCCCTCCACGGAGATGTTGGTCACCTCGTCGTCTTTGCGGGAGTAGCGGCGCTCGCCGTCCTTGAGGCGCTCGTCGATGATCTCGGCCAGGCTGGTCTCTCCCGACTCGCCGTTGCGGGTGTCGGTCATCTGGATGCGGTCGATGTCGATGCCGACGCCCATGCCGATGTCGCGGGTGAACTCCAGCTTGATGTCCAAAGGCACGCCGTCCCGCTCGTACCGCCCGCGCATCTCGATCTTGAGCTGGCCCTCGTCGTTGATGAAGATGGTGAGCACGAACTTCTGCCAACCCTCTTCAATGAGGGCGCCGTGCTCCATCTCCGGGAAGACGAGGTCCAGCTTGCCCACCGGGATCTCGTTCTCGAAGCGCACCAGGAATGTCAGGTCGCCGCCGCTGAGGGCGTAGCGCATCTGGCAGTTGGTGAGGCTGTTGGAGTTGAGCGACTTGATGTTCTCCTGCCACAGCTCCATGGTGGGAAGCTGCCTTCGCCGATCCGGTCCACTGTAGTTGCTGCCACCTGATGATCCGGCGCTGGTCATGCGCGTTCCTCTCCTTGTGAGCCTTCCGACCCTTCGTCGCTAGGCACCCTCATGTGTACTTTTATCGCTCTTGTAGAATGGCTTTTCAAGGCCTGATCCGCTTAAATTTCGCCAGGGTCGTCGTCCGTCTGTGACGACACCAGGGTGGTCAGTTCCGCGAGCAGGTCGGTGGACTCCAATACCGAGGCGTCCGGACCTGCTGCCTTGAGCTCTTGCGCCGGTCGGAAGCCGTAGAGCGCGGCCACCGTGCGCATGGACGCTGCCCGCCCGGCCTGCAGGTCCATCACCGTGTCTCCCACCATCACCCCGGCGGCTGCTTTTCGGTCGAGGCGGCGGGCCACCTCGATGAGCACCGCCGGATCGGGCTTGCGCGGCCCGCCCCAGTCGGCGCCCAGCACCTCCGAAAACCGCCCGGCCCAGCCATAGTGCGCGAGGATCATTTCGCACAGATCGGTGGGCTTGTTGCTGGCCACGGCCAGGTCCACCTTCGCGTCGCGCAGCGCGGCCAGCGCGTTGTCCACCCCGGGGTAGGGGCGCGTCCGGTCCACCGGGTGGAGGCGATAGTAGGCCACGGTGGACTTGGCCACCTGGGGGGCCAGCGCCACATCCCCCCCCACGGCGTTGACGGTGCGATCCACCAGGCGCCCCACGCCGTCGCCCACGAAGGAGACAATGGTCCCCTCCGGGGCAGCGGGCAGGCCGTGGGCCGCCAGGCCGGCGTTGACGGCCTGGGCGATGTCGCCGCGGGTGTCTGCGAGGGTGCCGTCCAGGTCGAAGATCACGAAACGGTCACTGTGCATGTCGGGACCTTACCCCCATTGACGGTTTCATTGCTATAGTGATCGACCGGGCCCACGTGAGGAGTGTCCACATTGACCGACGAAAAGCAGCTTCGCATCACCGTGGTGGGATCCCCCCGTCGGGTGGCGCCCGCCACGGAGATCAGGTCCCTGGTGCCAGCCGGTGAGCGCTCTGGACCCACAGCTCCCCTGGCCGCCATCTACAACAACCGCCTGGTGAGCCTGAGCTACCGGCTGCGGAGCGGGGGAGATCTGCGGTGGGTGACCATGACGGATCGGGCGGGGTGGGACGTGTACCGGCGCTCGGCGTCGCTCATGCTGTACGAGGCGGCGCGCCGGGTGGACCCGAGGCTTCGTATGGTCCTGCACCAGACCCACGGGGACGCGTTGTACTACCGGGTCCTTCGCAATGGGAAGACGGGGGAGGCTTCTCCGGTTGCGCCCTTTGGTGGCGAGGCCTGCCGGGAGCTCGAGGCGGCCATGCGCGCGTTGCGGGACGAGGGGATCGACTTCGTGGTGCGGCAGATGAGCGGGGACGAGGCGAGGGACCTGCTGCGTGCCCGGGGGCACCACGACAAGCTGTTCCTCCTGCGGACGCACTGGGAGACGAGCGTGCGCGTCGTTTTTTGCGGCGAGTTCATGGACCTGTTTCACAACCCGGTGGCCTATGACACAGGGGTCATCCGCAGCTTCCGATTGACGCCCTACGATCCGGGGTTTCTGCTGCGGGTGCCCGTGCGGGGGAGCGCCAAGGTCCGGGGGCGGGCGCAGGTGAGCCGGAAGCTCTTCGACACCCATGTCGAGTCCCTGCGCTGGAACCGGCTGCTCGGCGTGCAGAACCTGGGGCAGCTCAATGCCCTCAGCGTCGCCGGCAGCATGGACGAGATCATCCGGGTGGCCGAGGGCGTGCACGAGAAGAAGATCACCTCCATCGCCGATCAGATCGCCGCTCGCCGGGGGCGGGTGCGTGTGGTGCTCATCGCCGGTCCCTCGTCGTCGGGGAAGACCACCTTCGTAAAGAGGCTCGAGGTGCAGCTGCGCGTCAACGGCATTCGGCCCGTGGCGCTGTCGGTGGACAACTTCTTCGTGTCGCGGTCCAAGACGCCCACCGACGGCCAGGGCCGACTGGACTTCGAGTGCCTGGAGGCCCTCGATCTGCGGCTCTTCAACAAGGTGCTCACGGATCTGATGAAAAAGGGCGTGGCCCGGGTGCCGCGGTACGACTTCCACGCGGGAGCACCGACGCCCCCCGACACATGGGAGCGCTTTCAGGTCTCGCCGGATCAGGTGATCCTGGTGGAGGGCATCCACGGGCTCAACCCGCTGCTGACCCCCGCCGTACCCGCCCGGTCCAAGTTCAAGATCTACATCTCCGCCCTGACCCAGCTCGCCCTCGACGAGCACAACCGGATCTTCACGTCCGACACGCGGCTGATCCGGCGGATCGTCCGGGACCGGCGCTACCGGGGCTACAGCGCCGGCGACACACTGCACCGCTGGCCCCTGGTGCGACGTGGGGAGATGCGCCACATCTTCCCCTTCCAGGGCCAGGCGGACGTGATGTTCAACTCGGCCCTCGTCTACGAGCACGCGGTGCTCAAGGGCTTCGCCGAGCGGTTCCTGCTGGAGGTGGACGAGCGGGACGAGGCCTTCAGCGAGGCCTACCGCCTCCTGGGCTTTCTGCACAAGATCGTGCCCATCTTTCCCGACGACGTTCCCCACAACAGCCTCCTGCGGGAGTTCATCGGCGGATCGGCCTTCGACTACAAGTAGCGGTCCCGGCTGTGCCGGGAGCTGTTAGCGACTAGCTGTTTGCTCAACCCTCCGGATTAGAGAGGCTAATCGCTAACAGCCAACGGCCAACAGCCGTATGAAACTAGTGGGGTGGAACAGAAATCTGACCCAAAATTTGCTTGCCATTTCGGCCCCTGTCTTCGTTTCTCGTCGGTTGAATACTCCCGGTATTCGCCCTCCTCGTGCCTCAACAGGAACCCAAATTGCTACGCAACTTATCGCGCGGATTTCTGATCCACCCCACTAGCTCGACGTGCGCAAAGTTGATGCCATTTTACGCAGCAATGAGTTGATAAGAGACTAAGGCAGGGCGTTGGGCTCGGCGATGACCACGTCGTCGATGTACCAGCCTTCGTAGTGGAAGGAGGAGTCGGAGTAGAACCCGAATCCGATGCGGATCGTCTGGCCCACGTAGGCCGACAGGTCCTTGGTCACCTCCTGCCAGACCAGCGTGGAGGTTCCCTCCCAGCAGGCGTAGCCGCCCTCGTTGCCGTTGTAGGCAACGCTCGCCGTGGTGTGCTGGAACCCCGTCCCGGAGTCGATCCAGAGGTTGCCGCAGTCCCAGCTCGCCTCCGTGTAGACCCACATGTAGAATCGAAGCACCGGCGCGAAGGCCCCGGTGAGGTCGATGGGTGGCGTCTCGGCGCGGTCCGCGGTGTAGGTGTTGTTGCCCGTGTAGGTGCCGCCCATGATGGTGCCGATGACGTTGAGCCCGCCGTGGGCCGCCGGTGGCTCGTTGGCGGCCGAGGGCATCCCCGACTGCCAGTCTCCGCCCAGGGTCCACGCGGCCACGGTCGCGGGGTTCTCGAAGTCCTCCTGGAAGTAGACCAGCAGGTCGCCGCACTGGTCGAAGTTCCAGGTGCAGTCGGTGTTGCAGGACAGGACGCCGCCGTCCCGGCCCAGGCTGTCGCAGTCGTGGCCACGCAGGTCCGCGGCGTCACAGTCCTCGCTGCACTCGGCCGTGGAGTTCCCGCAGATGGGGCCGGTGCCCGTGCAGCCAGACAGGTCGAAGTCGCACCAGGGCGCGCAGGCGAGGGTGCCGCCGTCATAGCAGAAGTCCTCGCAGGTCAGGCCGGAAAGGGCGTTGCCGTCACAGCTCTCCCCGGGGCCGAGCGTGCCGTCGCCGCAGTCGGGGCAGCAGTCCTCCATGCAGAGGCGGCAGGTCTCGCCGTTGCCCACGTCGCAGAACTGGTCGCCGCACTGGAACTCCCAGGTGCACGTGGAGGAGCAGGCGTCGCCGTTCTCCGTGTTGCCGTCGTCGCACTCCTCGCCGGTCTCGAGGATGGCGTTGCCACAGGTGGGGATCCCGTCCTCGTCGACGCAACCGGAGTTGCAGCCGTCACCGTCGACGTTGTTGCCGTCGTCGCACCCCTCGTCCTCGTAGGGCGGCGGGTCCTGCTCGCCTTCGGACCAGATGTCCAGGACGCCGTCACCGCAGAAGGGGCAGCAGTCTGCCGGGCACTTCACGCAGGTCTCCACGTTGGCCGCGTCGCAGATGCCATCTCCGCAGACGTACTCCAGCACGCAGTTGTGGGAGCAGCCGTCGCCGGAGACGGTGTTGTCGTCGTCGCACTCCTCGCCCGGATCGATCGTGCCGTTGCCGCAGCCGGACTCCACCTGGCACAGAGCGTCGCAGTTGTCGCCCGGGGCGAGGTTGCCGTCGTCGCAGTCCTCGCCCGCCTCGAGGATGGCGTTGCCGCAGGTCGCGGTGCCGTCCTCGTCTACGCAGGTCTCGCTGCAGCCGTCGCCGGAGGCGATGTTGTCGTCGTCGCACTGCTCACCGTAGTCCAACCGGCCGTTGCCGCAGCCCTCCTCGCGCTGGCAGGTGCTGGTGCAGCCGTCGCCACCGCGGTCGTTGCCGTCGTCGCACTCCTCGCCGATCTCCACGACGTTGTTTCCACAGTAGGCCTCACTCAGGCAGTCGGCGCTGCAACCGTCCCCGTCGATGTTGTTGCCGTCGTCGCACTGCTCGCCGGCGGTCTCGTCGAGGACGCCGTCCCCACAGTTGTCGGCGTCGTCGTCGCCGCAGCCCGACCCGACGGCGAGGCCGAGCGCCAACGACACTGTGATCAGCCATCCCAAAGTCGCCTTGGTCGCTGTGTGCATCTTCGTCTCTCCTTCCGTGGCTTCACGCCTCATGAGCGGCAGCGGGCAGGGCTGCGCGCCCAAAGGCCTGCTTATCAGTTTATTGGCCCCGGCGTAAGAGAGAAAGCGTCATGTGGCGGGTTGGCGGGCGGTGCCCCTGCGCGGGTTGGGCGGAGCGGCGCGGGATGCGCGGGGTGAGATCAGGCGAAGAGGGCTTCGAGCTCGGTCTCCACCCGGGTCTCCGGGGCGCTCTTGGCCACCGAGAGCTCCTTGACGATGAGGTTCCGGGCCGTATCCAACATGCGCCGCTCCCCAAAGGAGAGCGTTTTGGTGCTCTTTAGACGGGACAGGTCACGATAGACCTCGGCGACCTCGAAAAGTGATCCGGTCTTGATCTTCTCCATGAAGCCGCGGTACCGGCGGTTCCAGGTCTGCTTGTCCACCTGGACTTCCTTTTCTTGTAGGATTTCCATTACCTCCGCGATCTCTGGCATGGAGGCGACCTGGCGCAGCCCAACCTGATCCGCCTTGGCGGTGGGAACCATGATCTTCATCTCGGAGTCGAGGATCTTCAGCACGTAGAAAGACGTGACCGTCGAAGCGATCTCTTTTTCCTCGATGCCCACGACTTCTGCCACGCCTTGTGCCGGATAAACCGCCTTGTCTCCGACACTGAATGAAAGCCCCATCAAACGCACCTCCTGGGGATACGCCCGACGACCCATACCGAGCCGTCGCAATGAATAAACACTCGAAATCTACGTTCATTCCGCATCGTTCAAACACCCAGAATCTTCTTGCCACCCGGCAGGAACTTCGGTTTATTACGGCTGGGAGGCTGTGGTAAAGGGTCTCAGATGACTCCGCGCATTCGAACCAATAACGGCGTAGGAGTATATCAGATATGTTAAAATAATCCAACGTCAATAGACTATTTGGCGTCGTTTACAGGCGCTTCCCTGAGCGCCCTAAGGTGCTGTGACGGTTGGGGATCCGCGCATTGGAAACCCCGACCGCAGATCCAGGCGGAGGGGCAGAGGACGAGGTCATGAAAAAGAGCATCGATCCGCTGGGCGGGCTGCTGGTGGCAGAGGGTTGGCTGACCGAGGAGCAGCTCTCCGACGTGCTCGAGCAGCAGCGCCTGGGGCTTCCCTTTGCGTCCCTGTGCCATCTGCTCGGCTATGCCGACGAGGCGACGTTGGTGCGCGCGCTCTCGCGCCAGATGGGGGTGCCCGGGGTGATCCTCGGCGAGTGCATCATCGCGCTACAGAACCTGCACGATGTCCCTCTGTCCATCGCCCTCAAGTATGTGATGCTGCCCCTGTACGAGGACAAGCACCACGTCTTCGTGGCCATCTCGGATCTGGCGGATCCCAGCGTGGTGCACCAGCTGGCGATCATCAAGGGCAAGAGCGTCGTGCCCCACGTGGCGGTGCACGGCTGTCTCCTCCGTGCGATCCGGGACGCCTACCGGCTCATGGATCAGGGGGACGCCTACTGGTTCGGTGTCGAGACGGACTTCGAGATGCTCAACGACGCCGGCGGTGTGCTGACGACGATGTCGGACATGGACGAGCTGCCCGAGGCTGTCCAACCCTCCCCGCTGGAGGTCACCGATCCCAACATGCCCATGCCGGTGGAGCCGGAGGACATCCTGGAGTCCGATTCCCTGGCGAGCGCGTCTGCCCTGGGCTACGTCGCGCCCGAATACGAAGGGGACGATGAGGATCTGGACCTGGATGCCCGGGCCTCGCTTCCCATGTCGCGCCGGATCCTGGTGGTGGATCCCGACGAGAAGTCCCGCCACCTGGTCACCGGAGTGCTCGAGCAGGAGGGGCACACCGTCGCGACCTGCGACTCGGGTATCGAGGCCGTGCGCCTCCTCCGCCAGGACCCGCCAGAGCTGGCCATCATTGAAGTGATTTTGCCGAAAATACAGGGTTATCAGCTTTGTCGCAGCATCAAGTCCTCCACCCGCTATGGTCACATACCGGTCATTTTGTTGACCGGGGCGGAGGCGGGCGACCTGTCCGGCCGGGAGATGCTGGCGAAGTACGGCGCCGACGAGCTGCTGGGCAAGCCGATCAGCCAGTCGGAGCTGCTGGGCGCGGTGAATCACCTCCTCTCCCAGGGCCAGGGGCCGCAGCCCGCCGAGAGCGCGGACGCCGGGCTCTTCGAGCGGGCCATCTCCCAGTACCGCGATGGAGACGCCCAGGGGGCAGTGGCCACCCTGCGCCGAGCCCTGGACGTGGATCCTCTCTCGGCCCGGTACCACTTCGTGTTGGGCAACATCCTCCAACACCTCGGTCAGCGCTACAAAGCCATCGACGCGTACGAGAGCACCGTGTCCCTTCGGCCGGACTACTTTCCGGCCCTGTCCCGGTTGGCGTTTTTGTACTACAAGCAGGGGTTTCTGAAGCGAGCCCTGGAGACCTGGAACCTGAGCCTGGACCACTGCCCGGACGAGGACCAGGCCTCCCGGATCCTGCTGTTCAAGGAGAAGCTCGCAGCCGAGCTCGAGAGCCGCCGGGTGGAGTGAGGTTGGACGGGCGGCCACACTTCGTCCGAGGCTGTTTCCGTCCTTGACAGCGGTGTCCGTTCTGGTAGGTATGGCTACTGCTTCGAGGCTGGGCTCCGGCCCACCCGGAGCCTAGCTCTTTGACAGGCTACGGAGAGGTGTCCGAGAGGTCGAAGGTGCCTGATTCGAAATCAGGTGTACGTTCTGCGTACCGGGGGTTCGAATCCCCCCCTCTCCGTATATGATGTCGGCCTCGTGCCGACGTTGGTTCGGCCATGTGGCCCCGGCGGCCATGGACTGGAGAGATGACCGAGAGGCCGAAGGTGCACGATTGGAAATCGTGTGTGTCGCAAGGCACCGAGGGTTCGAATCCCTCTCTCTCCGCTGGCTCCGGATGACGAGATTCCTGTGAACTCCGCCAGGCCCGGGAGGGAGCAACGGTAGCAGGAGGACCGGGTATCCGGAGCCTTTTTTATTCTCACCGGACGCGGTGGTCGGCGTGGGTCGCCGGTCGATCCCCGGGCGTTCGGCAGACTGGGGGCGCATGTCCTATCTCGTACTCGCCAGGAAGCTAAGGCCGCAGACGTTCGAGGAGCTCGTCGGGCAGCAGGCGGTGGTGCGTACGCTGACCAACGCGCTGGAGTCTGGGCGGCTTCACCACGCCTTTCTGCTGTGTGGGCCCCGGGGAACGGGAAAGACGTCCACGGCGCGCATCCTGGCCAAGGCGCTCAACTGTGAGAAGGGACCCACGCCCACGCCGTGCAACACCTGCAGCGCCTGCACCCAGATCACCGCGGGCACCGCCGTAGACGTGCTCGAGATCGACGGCGCCTCGAACACCGGGGTGGACGACGTGAGGCAGCTGCGGGAAAATGCCCGCTACCTACCGGTGAGCACCCGGCGCAAGATCTACATCATCGACGAGGTGCACATGCTCTCGGTGAGCGCCTTCAACGCCTTGTTGAAGACCCTCGAGGAGCCCCCCGACCACGTGACCTTCGTCTTTGCCACCACCGAGCCCCACAAGATCCCGGTCACGATCCTGTCGCGTTGTCAGCGCTACGATCTCAGGCGGGTCAGCCCCGACGAGCTGGTGGCCATGCTCGGGAGTCGGCTGGAGCCCGAGGGCGTGCACATCGAGCCGCTGGGGCTGGAGATCATCGCCACCAACGCCGAGGGTAGCGTGCGGGACGCCCTGTCCCTGGTGGACCAGGTGGTCTCGTACTGCGGCGCCGAGGCCATCACCGGGGAGATGGTGCGGGCCGCCCTGGGCCTGACGGATCGCCAGACCCTGGTGGACCTGTCCGAGGCGCTGTTGGCCGGAGACGCCGAGGCCGCCCTGGGCATCGTGGAGCGGGTCTACCAGAGGGGGCAGGACCTGGTGGCCCTGGCGCGGGCCTTCCTCTCCCATCTGCGGGACATGGCAGTGGCCCGTGCGGTGCGGGAGCCCGGGGGGCTGATCCACGCCTCGTCCGAGGACCTGGCGCGGATCCGCGCCCAGGCGGCGCAGGTGACGCCCGACGTGCTGCTGCAGCTCTTCGATCGCTTTGCCCGCACGGTGGACGACGTGGCGCGGTCGGAGACCCCGAAGCTGGTGTTGGAGATGGCCCTGGTGGGCCTCGCCCGGGCTGAGCCCCTCATGCCCCTGGGGGATCTCCTCACCCGGCTCGAGTCCCTCGAGGGGAGGGTCTCGGGCAGTGGCGGCGGTGGTGGCGGTGGTGGCCAGTCCGGCCGCCGGGGTGCCTCTCGGGCGGGCTCGCCGCCGCGTCGTGTCTCGGGCGCCACCGCGACCCGCGCCGAGCCGGCCGCCAGGGAGGGCACGGCCACTCCCGGCCCCGAGCCCCAGCCTGCGGCCCTGCCAGCGGCAGCCGCGGCGCCACCCCCTCGGGCCGCGCCGAACCGCCCGGCGCCGCCGCGGAGCCGAAAGGTCGAGGGGCTCCCCGCGGATCCCCTGGAAGCCTGGGGGGTGGTCGTGGAGCTGCTCGAGCGCCACAGCCGTCGCCTGGCGGCCAACCTCTATCGCGCCCGGCTGATCCGCCTGGAAGACGAACCGGAGTCGCTCGCCGTGGTGCTCGGTCTGGAGGCGGGATCCTTCGAGCACCAGCAGCTCAGCGGCGCCGGGGTGGTGGCCGAGCTCAACGAGTTCCTCTCGCGGAAGGTGGGCAAGCCGGCTCGCATCGTGCTACAGGACGACGCGCCCGGTTCGTCGCCATCGGCGACACCCGATGGCGAGGTCGCGTCCGCGCCCCCGCCCGCCGCGCCCCCGCTCGCCGAGCCGTCGCTCGCCGAGCCGTCGCTCGCCGAGCCCCCGCCCGCTGCGCCCCCGCCCGCCTCGCCCCCGCCCGCCTCGTCGAAGGCGTCGCCCCGCAGCCTCCAGGAGCGGGATGACAAGTGGCGGCGGGAGGAGGCGGCGCGCAAGCGCCAGGAGGCCCTGTCGCACCCGGCGGTGAAGGACACCGCGGACATCCTGAACGGCAGCATCCAGGAGGTGCGGGTGCTGGAGTGAGCGGTCGGCAGCGAGCGGTCGGCGGCGAGCGGTCGGCGGCGAGCGGTCGGCGGCGAGCGGTCGGCAGTGAGCGTCAAGGAGCAGACCATGAGTGATTCCAATCCGGGCCAGCCCAATCTCCAAGCCCTCTTTGGCAAGATGCAGCAGTTCCAGGAGAAGATGGAGCAGATGCAGGAGGCCCTCGGCGCCGAGACCGTGGACGCGGAGTCCGGCGGCGGAATGATCAGGGTCGTGGCCAACGGTCGGCGGGAGGTCCTCTCCATCACCATCGAGCCCGGTTTCGACTACGGTGACGACCTGTCCATGCTGCAGGATCTCATCACCGCGGCGGTGAACGCGGCCCTGAGCAAGGCCGAGGCGCGGATGAAGGAGAAGATGGAGTCGTCCCTCGGCCAGATGGCCGGCGGCATCATGCCCAACCTCTTCGGGCAATGATCCCGAAACGGCCAAGGAGCTCAGCGAAGACATGCCCGTGAGCGATCCCCTCGAGCAGCTCATCAAGATGCTGTCGCGTCTTCCCGGCGTGGGGGTGAAGACCGCCACCCGGTTGGCCTTTCACCTGGTCACTGCGCCCAAGGACTATCCCGCGGCCCTGGCGGCGGCCCTCACCGCCGTGGCGGACCAGGTGGAGCCGTGCCCCGTCTGCGGGAACTTCACGGCCGCTGAGCGGTGCCGCATCTGCATGGATCCCCGGCGGGACGACGCGGTGCTGTGCGTGGTGAGCCGGGTGCAGGATCTGCTCGCCATCGACCGGGCCGGCGGGTTCCGTGGACGCTACCACGTGCTCCATGGTCTGCTGTCTCCCCTGGACGGGGTGGGGCCCGAGGACATCAACTTGACCTCCCTGGTGGCGCGCGTGGCCGGGGAGGACGACGTCCCGAGCCCGGTGAAAGAGGTCATCCTGGCCATCAGCCCGAGCGTGGAGGGAGAAACCACGGTCCTGTATCTTTCCAAGGTCCTGGGTGACCTGGGACCGAAGATCACTCGCATCGCCGCGGGCGTTCCCATCGGCGGGGAGCTGGAGTACACGGATCAGGTCACTCTGGGCCGAGCCCTGGCGGATCGGCGGGAGGTGTAGCCCGGCGTCGGGTCGGCGGTGACCGGCGGTGTACAATTTAGTTGAGGTTGCCCTTTACGCGGTAGTCAAATCCGGGTTACAAAGGGTGGGGCTGTCGTGGTGACATCCCGAGAAACCTGTTGAATAAACCGGCGTTTTCTGTTATCCCAGACGCCGACTTTTCGCCCTATCGCGTGAGTCAAGGAGTTACTACCTATGGATGTGATGTACGAAGAGGAGTACAACCAAATCCAGCAGGTTATTGATCGGTTGCACCGTGACTCAAACGCCTACGCGGTACTACTCATCGATAAAAACGGCCAGGAAATTGCAGCTTCAGGGGAGATCGAGAACATCGACACGACCTCTCTGTCATCCCTCACGGCCGGCAACGTCGCTGCCACTGGCGGCATTGCCAAGCTGATGTCGGAGCACGAGTTCAGCACGCAGTTTCATGAGGGAGAGAGGACGAACGTCCACATCTCCATCGTGGCTTCCCGCGTGATTCTCGTGGTGCTGTTCGATGAGCGGTCGTCCCTGGGGTTGGTTCGGTTACGGGTCAAGAAGGCTGGCGGCGAGGTGGGGCAGATCTTCGACACGATGATGCAGAAGCTCGAGCAGCCGTCGCAGCCGTCGATCTTTGCCGAGATCACGGATGATGACATCGACAACCTCTTCAATGACTAGGCCCTGCGACACATCGGCGAGGCCCTGCCCCGCCCGAAAGGCTCGGCGAGAGGTTTAGACGCGAGGCTTTTTTTAGATGTCGTTCATCAACTACTCGTCTCGGGAAATCAACTGCAAGATCGTTTACTACGGTCCAGGTTTGTGCGGCAAGACCACGAACCTGCAGTTCATCTACCAAAAGACCAGTCCTGAGGCCAAGGGCAAGATGATCTCCCTGGCCACGGAGACCGAGCGGACGCTGTTTTTCGACTTTCTGCCCTTGAGCCTGGGTGAAATCCGCGGGTTCAAGACCCGTTTCCACTTGTACACCGTCCCCGGGCAGGTGTTCTACGATGCCAGCCGAAAGCTGATCCTCAAGGGCGTCGACGGCGTCGTGTTCGTGGCCGACTCCCAAATGGAGCGGATGGAGGCCAACTTCGAGTCCATGGAGAACCTCCGCGTGAACCTGGCCGAGCAGGGCTACAACCTGGACAAGATCCCCTACGTCCTGCAGTACAACAAGCGCGACCTGCCCAGCGCGGTGCCGGTGGAGGAGCTCCGCCAGTACCTCAACACCACCAGCATCCCGGACTTCGGGGCCGTGGCCACCACCGGGGATGGCGTCTTCGACACCCTCAAGGCCGTGGCCAAGCTGGTCCTCACCGAGCTCAAGCGCGGCGGCTGACGCGCGAGTCGCCTGCTCAACCCCTGGTACGGATGTACGCGGCCACCGTTGTGGCCTCCTCGTCGAGCATCTTCTTGGCGTTCTTGGCGATGATCCCTTCGGCGATGCGGCCCAGCAGCGGGAACTTGACCTTCAGCTCGCCGCGCGTGATGCGCTCGCACCGGTTGGCGCCCTGGGCTCGGAACTCCATCTTGCCCGAGTTGGTCATTTTGGCGCGGACCTTGGGGTGAGTGGGTACGTTGTCGAAGGTCATCACCTTCGAGGCCTTGTCAAAGGTGGACTCCTCGATCCACTGCATGGATTCGGGGGTGATTTTCTTGGGGCCGATCTTCTGGATCATTGGCACCGGCACGTACTTGACCCTTCGCACGACGCGCTGGTCGTCCTCGGTCCGCTCCAGCGTCTCGATGGAGACGATGGTGGTCATCTTCTCGGTCAGGTGCGTGGCGAGGTCGGGGTCGAACATGGTCTCGATCAAGGTGTCCACGCTGGTATCGAAGGTGTGCCGATACTCGAACCTCATCGGTGAAGCCTCACTTCGCGCCGGCGGGCGCGGTTTTGGGTGATGTGCACAGCACCATGCAGGCGCGCAGCTGACCCTCCTTGAGCAGCTGCGCCGCGAGCACACCGGTGGCGACGCTGGCGAGGCGCCCCAGACGGCCGACCAGCGCCTGGACTTTAGACGTGTCCCCAGCGGCGCCATAGGCGCGGGCCCAGAGGATGGCCGCTTCCCGGGCAAGGGGGCCACCCGACGGGGCGCCGGCTCCATGGGCCTGGCGGGCGTCCACCGCCGCGCGCCACAGCCGCACGGCCGCGGCGCCGTGGGAGCCCCGCTTGAGCAGACAGCGACCGGCGTGGTAGTGGGCCAGCCCCCGCAGCAGCACCCTCCGCGAGGCGGTCTGCCGAGGCAGAGGCGCGACTGACAGCCGCTTGACCATGAAGATGACCTTGGGGCACTGGCCCTCCGAGGCGTTGCGGTGCGCCAGCAGCGCCATGGCCTCGATGGCCTCCGGGGAGGTGGGGTGGTCCTGCAGCAACCGGTGCAACACCCGGAGCCCCTCGGTGCGGCGTCTGGCCGGTCCGCCGGCCTCCGCGTCCTTCCTCTTTCGTTTGATCCGACGCGTTGGCGTGGTCCGCGGAAGAGGGGTCATGAGCAGGATCGCATGGTTCAGCAGTGCCCTGGGGCGAGCCCTGTACTTCGCCAGGGTCCGGGTCGTGAGGATCGCTTTGTAGTAGCCCAGGGCGTTTCTTCGATAGCCCAGCGCCTTCAGGGCGATGACGGACGACGGGGGGATCCTCGCCTTTCCCGTGGGGTCCACCGAGCCCGGCTTGGCCGGGAGTCCTTTTGTTCGGCGTCTCTCCGCCAGCCGGCGGTAGTAGCCGCGCGCCGCCCGGCGGTTCTCCGACAGGTACCGGAAGTAGTAGTAGCGTTCGGCAAAGCCCTCTGCCAGGCGATGGATCAGTGGCGCGTGTCGGAGCCTACGGGCGCCCAGACCGAGCAGCTTTTGCTGCCGGGGATAAAGCCCCCTCGCCTTGGGTCCGAGGGTGGGCGGGGACGGGCGGGGCGGGGGGAAGCCGGGGTGGCGAACTGTCCGGGGCTGGGCCTGGGCGGGACGGGCCGCCGCCACACCGCGCCGGACGCAGAAGCGAGTGACCGAAGCCACCGTCAGCTTTTTCGGGGTGCCGCCCTCTGCCTTCAGGGCCGCCCTGGCCGGCCCTGGCGTGGGTGGCTTTTTCTTCTCGGCGGCGTCGCCGGCGCCGAAGATCCACAGGGCGATCACCGTGATTCCACCGACGAAACCAAAGAGGCCCCAGCGCCTGTGGAGATAGTCTCTGAGCCACATCCTGACTTGCTCCTCCGGGCTTTATAGCCCGAGCGGATAGGGTTGTCGAGCGGTCCGGCGAGGGAGGACGTCACCCGATCCTGGTACGTCCGGGGGCTCGGCAACGCTCCCTGGTATCGCTCAGAGCCGGAAGAAACGGACACGGCACAGGACCCAGGAGTTCAGGTCGTCCCGCTCGCGGATGAGCTCCAGCTCGGCCAGGTAGCGGTGCGCGTCTCGGGGGCGCTCCAGGTCCACGAGCACCCAGGCCTTGCGATCACGGTAGGGGGCCACGGCGCGCTTGCGGCGCGGTTGGCCCACGGGCTTGTACTTGCGCCGGACGAAGGCGTCCCACAGCTCGTCCATGGTGCGGCAGCGGCGGCGGTCAGTGGCGAAGCGGCGAGCGTCGTCCCGGGTCCGGAGCCTCACCGCCTCCAGGAAGCCGAAGGCGGCCCAGAGGGGCTTTTGTCTGGACACGGGCGTGAAGGCGAGGCCGCGAAGGGGCGTGAACTCGTTTCTCGGGGCGTTCCATTTGAACATCGCCCAGCGATGCTTCCAGAGCCGCGGCGTGTCCTTGCCCGGGATCCGGATGCGAACTTCCCGGGTGCCGTCCTTGTCCTCGTCACGGAAGGTCACCGAGATCGGTTTGTAGGTGCGCGGCTGCTCCACGTTGTAGCCGAGCTTGTAGGACCACACGGCCTTGACGGCCTTCCCGTCGAAGCGCAGGAGGTGGTGATAGATGAGGCGCTTGTTGCCCGTGGTGTCGAAGGAGACGGTGTAGATCATGGCGCCAGCTTTGCCCATGTCCATGACATGGATGTCGTCGATGCCGGCGTCCACCTTCCAGTACCCGTGCACCACGGTGTTCTGGCCCAGGATGGTGCCGATGACGCCAAAGCCCTCCTGGCTGGTGGGCGAGGTGCGGCGGAAGCTCATGAGCCACGCCTTGGAGCCGTCGGCCAGGGTGTAGCGCGTGGAGCCTTCGGACCAGAAGTCCCACTGGCCCTGGCGTGCAGGATCGGTGATCTGGCGGTTGAGGCTGCGGCGGAGCAGCTCGACGAACCGCTGCTTGGCGCCAGCCGTGTCCTTGGCGTCCAGGGGGCTCTTGAGGGGCGAGGCGGTTGAGCGGCGGGACTTCTTGGCGGTGATCGCAGGGCTCGCCGATCTCGAGCCCGAGGCTGGCTTGCTGGCATGGCGGCGGCAGCCCGGCGCCGCCAGCGCCAGGGCCGACAGGAGGATCATCAACGGTGTTCGAAGGTTTGGCACGGTCTGTAATCGGGGCTCGTTTGCAGGTGTACCACGGCCATGACCTGGTTCGCCAACTCTTTGCCGTGTTGCGACACCTGTTGTGGGTGTTGCTTTTGACGGATTTTGCAACGGGTGCCATGGGTCCAGCCGGGGTGCGAATGTCGGTAACCTCCTGTATTCATGTGTGTATTTTTTCTGCCCAAGGATGGTACGAGGGTTGCAGGTTGCAGTCGACGTGTAAACTGATGCCCTGCCGCCCGGGCGGCCCTGGAGGTTCCACATGGGACTCATGAAGTGGCTGGGATTCGGATCCGAGCAGGACCCCGTCGCTCTGGACGACGGCAACTTTCACAAGGAGGTGCGCCAGGCCGACGAGCCGGTGCTCGTGGATGTGTGGTCGCCGGGCTGCTCGCCTTGCGACGCCCTGGCGCCCACGATCAAGCGGCTCGCCGCCGAGTACGACGGTCAGGTGAAGGTGTGCCACCTCGACGCGAGCTCCGCGCCGCGGACCATGCGCAGCCTGGGCATTCGGGGCACGCCCACCGTGCTCATCTTCGATCGCGCCAAGGTCGTGGAGACCATCGTGGGCCTGCGCGGCCAGCACTACTACGAGGAGGCCCTCGAAGACCTGCTCGAAGCGCGTGCGTCTTGATCTGAGACTGGTGGTCGAGCTCCCCGCTGACCCCCCTCTGGTCCCCCGCTGGAAGCCATCCCCGACACACGTCCCTGGGTCCGTTGGCCTTTGTCGTTGATTTTTCAGCTCCTCCCGTTCTATGTTATGCCCACAACTGGAGGAGACCATGACCACGATTACCAAGTTGGCCAGCAATGGCGCTGTGTTGGTGGCGATCGTCGCCTTGATCCAGACCGCGTGCCCCGGAACGGGTGACGACGACCCCGTGTGCGGCAACGGCGTCTTGGAGCAGGGTGAGTCCTGCGACGATGGCAACACCTTCGACGGCGACGGGTGCAGCGCGACCTGTGACTTCGAGGGGTTTTGCGGCAACGGCATCCTCGAGCCCGGGGAGGAGTGCGACGACGGCAACTACCAGCCGGGCGACGGCTGCGACGCCGACTGCAGCGTGGAGTTGGGCTGCGGCAACGGCATCCTCGACGTGGGGGAGGGGTGTGACGACGACAACCGCGTCTCGGGTGACGGGTGCTCGGCCACCTGCGTGGACGAGGAGCCGGGCGCGGTGTGCGGCAACGGCATCTGGGAGACCGCCGAGGGGTGCGAGGACGGCAACGTCGATGACGGCGACGGGTGCTCGGCCACCTGTGAACGCGAGGACGGCTGCGGCGACGGCGTCGTGGAGTTCCCCGAGGAGTGCGATGACGGCAACAACCAGTCGGGCGACGGCTGCATGTACGACTGCCGCACCGAGTTCGTGCCCAACGACGGCATCTGCGACACCGAAAACAACGAGACCTGCGAGTACAGCCCGGCTGACTGCTGCCCCGACTGCGGCAACATGATCCTCGACCCGGGTGAGGGGTGCGACGACGGCAACAACGTGTCCGGCGACGGCTGCAGCCAGGGCTGCACCGACGAGGTGCCCGGGGCCGAGTGCGGAAACTCCATCATCGAGACCGGCGAGGAGTGCGACGACGGCAACACCACCCCGACCGACGGCTGTGATGCCAGCTGCATCATGGAGTTCGTCCCCGGGGATGGCACCTGCGACACGGCCAACCACGAGACCTGCGAGAACAGCCCGGCGGACTGCTGCCCCGACTGTGACGGCGGGTCCATGGGCCCGGGCGAGCAGTGCGACGGAAGCGACTTTGGCGGGATCACCTGTGAGGACCTCTGTTTCTCCGGCGGGACCCTCACCTGCACCGCTGCGTGTCAGCTGGACACCTCCACCTGCACAGGGCCGCCCACTTGTGGCGATGATGCAGCCGGGTGCGGCGAGGAGTGCGACGGCAGCGACCTGCGCAGCCAGACCTGCGTTACCCTCGGCTTCGAGTCGGGCACCCTGGCCTGCGGCTCGGGCTGCACCTTCGACACCTCGGGTTGTACCAATCGGCTGTGGTATCTGAATGAGGATTTCGAGGGCGGTTTGGCCGCGAACTGGCGCACCCACGGCATGTGGGAGGTCGGCACGCCGGCCGCCGTCGGCCCCTCAGCGGCCCACGGCGGCACCGACTGCGCCGGCACGCGCATCGGGGCCAACTACGACGACAACGGCAGCCTGATCCTCGACTGGCTTCAGACGCCGCGCGTGGACCTGACCAGTGCCACCTTGCCGGTGATGCTCTTCTACGCCTGGTTCAACTCCGAGTCCATGATGGATGGCGGGAACCTGCGCATCAGCGTGGACGGTGGCGTGAGCTTTGTTACCATCCCCACCGCGAGTGTCCAGCCCGCCTACAACCACGACGACGTGTCGGGGGAGGACGGCTGGTCGGGCGCCGTCGCCGCCTCGGGTTGGCGGCCCTTCGTGGTGAACCTGCTGCCCTGGGCTGGGCAGGAGGTGGTGCTGCGCTTTGCCTTCAGCTCGGACGCCGCCAACAACGAGGCCGGGTGGTACGTCGACGACGTGCTCGTCGCCGAGGCTCCTGACGTTCCGGTGCAGCTCACCAGCATCGACCCCCTGGCCTCGGCGGTGACCAACTACGCCTACGCCAACCAGATCGAAGTGCTGGGCGGGTCGGGGACCTACGCTTGGTCCATCACCGGCGGCACGAACCACACCTGGCTGTCCATCGGTCCCTCCGACGGCCTGCTGGGCGGCACGGCGGACGCCTCGGACGTAGGCGCGGTGACGGTCACCATCCGGGTGGAGGACAGCGCCGACGCCGCGAACTTCGACGAGCGCACCTACAACCTCGAGGTGCTCAACGCCATCTACTACGAGGACCTCGAGGGGGCGCAGCCGGCGGACTGGGACATCCCTGCGGGCATCCCGGGGTTCTTCCCACCGGTCTGGGACTGGGGCAACGCCACCACCGGTCCCATGAGCTGCCACGGCGGCACCGGCTGCGTGGCCACGATGGTCGGCGGCAACTACGACGCGACCGCTGCGGCGGTCTTTGGCACCATGACGACGGGGAACATCGACCTCACGACCGCCTCAGCGCCGGTCATCCTCTCTTACTACCAGTGGATCAACTTCGCACCCACGGACGGCGGCTACGTCGCGGTGGGCGGTGATCAGCTATACAGCACGACCGTGCCGTACAACGGCATCATCCCGGGATTCCCCTTCCCCCCCGACCTCGACGTCTGGATGGGTGACATGAGCGGCATGGGGTGGCACCTGGTCACCTTTGACCTGAGCGCCTACGTGGGGCAGACGATCCAGATCAGCTGGATCGTCTCGGGAACCGCTGTTGGCAGCCATCCCGGGTGGTACATCGACGACATCCTGGTCGCGGAGTAGCGCCCCGGATCCTCACTTCACCCGCTTGTCCACCAGCCGATCCCGGATCTCTTCCACCAGGGGTGTGAGGCGCCGGCAACGCGCCTTGCACCCGCCCCGGGACCTCAGGACGTCTGCCAGCCTGCGCTCGATGCGGAACCGCTCCCAGTGGCCGAGGCGTCTTCCCAGGGTGCGGACGCTGCTTTTGATGTAGAAGCGCTTCTTCTTGAGGATCTCGTGGCAACGACCGGGGCGGGTGGCACGTTCGATCTGCTGCGACGCCTCGGCAAAGGCGGTCGGGTTGCCGTCATGCAGGGCTTGGACGGCGAGGTCGTAGTCCAAGGCCAGGGCGTGGTCCACCACAACCTCGCCGCCGGTCAGGCCCACCCGGGCGAGGAGGCGGTCGATCCTCGCCGTCCCAGCGTGGGGGGTCACCCTCGCGGGGACGCCGGGAGAGCGGAGGTTGGATCGGCCCATGGAGTGGGGGCCGGTGGTGAAATCCGGGATGGGATGGCCCATGGCGCCTGCCGTGGGATCGGGGATCGGCGAATCGGACGGGGCGCCGTGGTCGGTGGCGCCGCGGAGAATCAGCAGGATCACCACCGCCGCCCCGACCGCCCCGACGCTGATGCCCAGGGTGAGCACCACGCTACCCCGCCGCCGTCGGGCCTGGTCCTTGTCCACGATGACCGCAGGCTGGGCCTGGCCTTTGGTGCCGGCGGGTGTGTCGGTGGGCGACGCGCTGTCGGTCTGTGGCGCGGTGTCCGCGGGCAGCCCGATGGGACCCGTGCGGTGCGTGTGCAGCGGGTCCGCCGGGCCGCCCAGGGCCGGCGCCAGCTCCCGCCACAGGGCCGTCACCGAGGAGTAGCGGGACCTGGGGGACACCGCCAGGCACCGCCCGAGCACCTTGGCCAGGGGCTCCTCCGCCGGTCCCAGCACCTCCCGGATGTCGGGCCGGTCAGGGCTGCCCAGGGCGTCGATTACGTCCTGATGGGTGTCCCCTGGGAAGGCCGGCTTCCCGGTGGCGGCTTCGTAGATCAGGCACCCGGCGGCGAAGATGTCGGCCTGGCGGTCTGTCACGACCTTTCGGCCCTGGTGCAGCTCCGGGGCCATGCGCCGGAGGCTGTCCGGGTCCGCCTCGGTGCGCGCCAGCCAGGCCAGCCGCAGGGAGGTCCACCCCGCGCCGGTCAGCCTGGGCGTGGCCTCGTCGTCGTCTATGGAGGTGTAGCGCATCATGGCCGGCGCGATCCCGCCATGGACGATCCCCTGCTGGTGCAGGGCGGCCAGCCCCGAGCAAAGGGCCTGGGCCAGGGCGCGTAGCTGGGGCAGGCGCAGGGGGCCGAGCTCGCAGAGGAGCTCGTGGAGGCCGAGGTCCGGCTCTGGGGGCACCGCGGCCCACAGTCGTCCGTCATCGAGCAGACCGCTGGCGGTGATGGGGAGGAGCGCCGGCTCGTCCAGGGTCGCCATGGACTCCAGGTCCCGCTGGGCGGCGGCCACGGCCGCCGGGCCGGCACCCGCCGGATCGATCATCCAGATGCGGGCCGGTTCTCCTCCCCAGTTGCCGGCATGAAGCACGGCCTCCTGGTCGACCAGCAGTCGCTTTTGCAGCTCGATGGACACCGATTGACTTTTCTGCGGACCACCCGACTCTGGTGGCTACCGTACCACGTCCCCGAAAGATGAACAAAATCCAATGCGAGTGCGGAGTCCGGTCGCCGTTTTAGGGGACCGTGAAGACCTCGAGGCGGTAGATGGGATCGGTGGACCAGTCGTAGATGTACTCGGCCGCCCAGATGGTGCCGTCCGTGTCCACGGCCACGTCCACGAAGAAGCCGTGGTTCGCAAATTCCTTTTCGCGCAACTTCGTCTGTGTCCAGTTGTCGGCTCCCTGCCGCGCGGCGATCAACAGGTCCATGGTGGTGCCGTCCTGGTGGACCACCGTGGGCGTGGCGCCGTCGAGGAAGATCACGCTGTCGAGCCCCACCACGTGGCCGCCGTCGGCCCGGATGCCGTCATCGATGACCTCGCGCAGGACGGTGGCACCGCTGGTGTCGGCCACGAAGTAGATGAGGTCGTCGGCGACCGCGTCGGTGTAGCTCAGGTGGATGACATCGCTGGCGTCGATGACCATGGCCATGTAGAGGCCCGTGTCGTGGTAGTCGTCCCCTTCCAGGGTGTGGGTCTGCCAGACCGCGCCGTCGTGGATGGCCAGACGCGCCAGCCCGTGGGTGCGGTCGTGGTAGGCCAGGACGGGCCGCCCATCGGCGAGGTGACTGGCGTGGACGTACAGCCCGATGCCCTCTGGGTGGTCCACGTAGGCGGGCTCTTCGAGGATGGGCACGCAGACACCCGCCACGCAGCCCTCCCCCTCGACGCAGTCGCCGCAGGCGGTGTCCTCGGCCGCGCAGAGCCAGGTGTCCGCCACGCAGACCTCGTCGGTGCCGCAGAGGCCGGTGCAGGGAACCTGGGTCTGGTCCACTACATCGATGTCCCAGTCCGACGCGTCGGTCGGGTCCGTCACCGCGGCCACGGCGTAGCGCAGCTCGGAGATCCGTGCCGCCGGGTTGGTCGGGTCCACCAGGCCGTTGACCATGTACCCCACCGCTGGGCGGCCGTCTGACGACAGGTGCAGGGCCGTGTACCAGGCGGCGGTGTTCTCGTCGGTGTACGACTCGATGAAGCCCAGCTCCCAGGCCCCGGGTACGCCCCGGGCCAGCTTCACGCCGTTGTTGGTGTTGTCGATGTAGCTCACGTAGACCGTGCCGTCCGGAGCCAGGGCCGAGCTGGTGAAGGTCCCGATGTTGTCGCCCCTGGCGCGCACGCCGCCCCGGTAGCCGTCGGGGTTGAGCTCCACGGGGCCCTCGGGCACGCCGTCGACGGCCTCGGGCACCAGGCCTGTGCCGTCCACGGTGGCGATCACCAGGTCCGTGTACCGGTCACTGAAGCAGCTCACGTACACATTCCCGTCCCGGGCGGAGATCGACAGGAACCGTCCGTAGTCGTCGGGGTCCACCGCGTCAATGTCGCCCACGCACTCGCACACCACCGGGATGGGCTCGCAGTCCGAGGCGTCCAGGGTCATGGGCTCGGTGCCGGCGAGCTCCTGCCCGGGGAGGCAGTCCAGGTCGTCCTCGTTGGAGCAGACCAGCGGGATGCCGCCGTCGGCGCAGAGGTGGTCTCCGTGCGGCTTCTTGCCGCAATCACAGTTCGTGCCGGGCGCCGCCATGGCCAGGACCACCACGAGAAAAGGGAGCCGGCGTCCGCCCGGCCGCTCTCCCTCACCGCGTTGATACCGACGCCGAACGATCCACAGCCCGAGCAGCACCAGGGCCAGCCACCCCAGGCCGCCGCCGGCGCCCGTCTGGCAGCCCAGCCCACAGCCGCCATCCGACGGCGGCACCGTGACCCGCCCGTACAGGGCGTCGATGACCTCCGGGGCGTAGGCCACGTTCCCCGCCTCGTCTCGCACGCGCACGGCGATGTTGCTGCGCTGTCCGGCGGGCAGATCCACCTCGGTCAGGCCCGCCTGCCAGGGAGACCACTCCCCACCGCCCAGCCGCACCGACCACTCGAGCTGGCTCTCGTCGCTGACCCGATCCCGGGCCGACAGCAGCAGTCGGCTGGTTTCCCGCAGCACCGCCAGGGTCGGCGGCTCGGCGTCCACGATGAAGCCCACCCGGACCGGCTCGGCGTCCAGGGTCCGGGGCGCGCCCTTGACGCGGCCGCGCACGTCGATGTGGTGATGCCCCTGCAGGAAGAACACCGGCCGCCGCAGGGTCACCACGGCCGAGTCGGTGAAGGGCGACCAGAGCCCGCCGTTGAAGCGGTACTGCCACTCGAGGTCCGCGTCCGACCCGTCCGGGGCTGCGCCGCCGAGCTGTAGGGTGACGCTGGGCGCGTCTGTGCGGTAGTCCTCGATGGCCCGCAGCCGGAAGGAGGACGCCGGCGGCGTGTACTGGTCCAGCAGCGCCGCCGTGGTGTGGACCGACCGGCGGCCGTGCTTGGGGGAGGGGGTCTGGTAGGCCAGATCCGCGTAGATGGCCAGGAGGCTGTCGTCGTCCACCGAGGTGATGCCTCCCTCGTCTATGATCAGCGAGAAGCCCTGCATGTCGGGCAGGTCGATGGGGGCGATGGCGCTCCCCAGCATGCCGGCCACCATTCCCATGAGGGTCGGGAAGATGGCCGCCAGCACGGCGGGGTCCTCCTCCAAGAGCTGCGAGTCGGTCACCATGATGTTCTCGAAGGCGTCGCCCAGGTCCCCGATGATGGGCACGAGCTGGTTCTGCGCGTTGACCGTCAGCGCCATGGGGATGGCGAGGTCTCCGTTGAGCCGGAAGAGCCGCACGTACCGGTAGTCGATGAGCGCGTAGAAGTCCACGGCGAAGGCATCGGACCGGATGGTCATCAGCGGTGTGTTGATGGTGTACTCCCCGGTGCCCGGATCCTGGGAGATGTCCGGCACGGACAGGACGAAGTACAGCGGGTTCTGGGGCCGTACGGCCACCACGATGGGCGTCTCGTCGCCGTGGGAGATCTCATAGATGGACGGGATCATGATCGCGAAGGTCCCCGACGTGAGGAAGTCCGACTCGTTGGGCCCCACGTCCAGGCAGAGCATGCCGGAGTCGTACATGGCGAAGCCCGCCGCGTCGAGGAACTTGTTGTGGATGCCGATGCCTACGTCGAACGCCTGGCTGTCGGTGGGCCGCGTGTTGCCCTGGAAGGCCGTCGAGATGGGCGCCGCCGTGAGGTCCGGCGGATCCCGCTGGGGCACGCAGTCGTTGTGCACAGGCGCCAGGGCGCCGCCGTGCATGCCGAGCGACACGCCGTCGTTGTTGGTGGTGGCGTACCCGCCCATCCAGGCGAGGATGTCCATGTCAGCCTTCAGCCCTGGGGCGATGGACGACAGCATGGCGCCCATGTCCATGCGCCCCTCCATGCCCAGCATGGCCACGCAGCCGTTGCCGCTGTCCTCCTGGCAGTACTGCCCGTCGCAGGTCGACAGCTGTGGACACTGCTGGCCCTGGTCGCACGCGGTGCACAGGCTCTCGAGCATGGGGCCCACCATGTCGTCCACCATGCCGGTAATCTGGTCGACGATCATGCCCTCGGCGAAGACCTCCACGACCCAGCACAGGAATCCACCGGTGATGTCGATGTCGTCGTCCTCGATGTCGGAGATGGTCGCCAGGGGTGCGCCGGGGTCCGACGGATCACTCGTCACGCGAAGGCTGGTGCGGCCGCTCGTGGGATCGATGTCGAAGACCACCTTGGTGCCCACCGTGATGTAGGGCGTGTTGTCCAGGCGGGTGTCCACCGCGATGTCGCAGCTCACTCCGCCGTGGGTTTGCAGGGGATTGGTCGACCAGATGTTCATGCGCAGCTGCACGTCCAGCACATTGCCCGGCGGATCCTCGGGCGTGAGGACCATGTTCACGATCTCCATCTGGAGGTTGCAGGGGGGCTGGTCCGCCGTGCAAACGCCGCCCTGGTCCTGTCCACACACGTCGATGACGATGCCCAAAAAGCCCGTGTCGATGCCGCACTGGGGCGGGATATCGAAGGAGAGCCCCGTGGGTATGAGATCGCCGATGATGGCCGAGGCGTTTTGCTCCACGAAGTCCAGGCCATGGGACGACATGCGCACCTGGATGCCGTTCTCGATGCGCTGGGCCGCTGGGAAGCCTCCCGGGATCTCGGTCATGCCGCAGCCGGCGCAGCCGCTGCACCCGCCGCCGCCGCTGCAGTGGGCCAGGACGAGCATCAAAGCCACCATGCCGGCCAACCGGGACCAGGACCATCCTCGTAACGCTCTCATGAGACGCCTCCTAGGGTACGACGACAGCAGCCGCTTGGGCCGCGAAAGGGAGTTACTCACTATGTATTAAGTCTATTGCCGTTGTCATCGTACCACCCGGGTTTTTCCGGGGTCAAGCCCACCGCCTTGTCCCGCACGTCCGATCACTCATCCGCCTGCGCTGAAGCAGGCTGACGTCCGCGAGCCCCGCAGGGGCGCTGCGGACGCGCTGACGGCGCAGCTGTCGCTGGCCCCGTGCAGTGGGGAAGGTTTTTTTACGAC
>Ga0272441_10002613_pt1 | contig 36120 bp, 22 predicted proteins | sample SSMProp6N_FD_193582 | JGI IMG/M metagenome (GOLD analysis project Ga0272441, IMG submission 193582) | Marine sediment archaeal communities from Little Sippewissett salt marsh, Falmouth, MA, United States - SSM-Prop-6N | ecosystem: Environmental > Aquatic > Marine > Wetlands > Sediment ...
AAACCCAAGCCTGGGAAGCCATGCGGAACGACGCCGCCACGAAGGTGAACTGGCAGTTCACGACGAAAGATGCTCGGATAAAGCTGAGGAAGCTCTATCCGTCAATTGAGTAGCGACAAGACACTAGTCTCCCTTCATCACTTGGCGGCCGACACGGTACGGCCGGCGACGGGGCGAGTCAATGGACCGCCATGGGGCTTGCCTGCCCCGGCCCCGGGAACGTATAAGAGGGGGTTCACCACGATATGACCGAGTCACTGGAGCGCACAAGCTGGCGGGGGATGCAGACCGATCATCCCGCCGCCTGGGAGTTGGCCATCGCCGGCGGCGTGGCCGAGCCTGGCCGGATTGTCTTCGCCGACCGGCGGTATCACCGCTTGGACATCCGCTGGCGGCCGGTCAAGTTTCCCCCCAACCTCGACAAGGTGCTCGAGAAGCACAAGACCCGGAAGTCCAGAAACGACACCGCTGACATCCGCGACCTCACCGGCGCCCCCCGGCCATGGAAGGGGCTCGTCAAGGAGATCGAGAACGGCACCCTCGTCCACGCCGGGCGGTTCTTCAAGGGCTGCCGGTGGCTCGTCGAGGTGATCCTCGTTTGGCCCGACCACCGCGACCGCAAGCTCGAGCGGGCGATCCTCGCGTCGATTACGGCCGAGGACCCCGACGCCCCGGTCCGCTCCTGGCGGGCGATGGGGCTCGACGTCTCCCTTGGCCGCGAGTTCGAACTGCACGAAACCGACGCCAAGATCGGCCGCGTGAAGTGGCACTTCCGTACGGCAGATCGCGGCCGCAAGAGCGAGGAATTGACCGTCGAGCGAATCGCCATGCCCGGCGAATGGCTGGACGCCCCGTTGCGCGAGTGGCTGCTCGAAGAGGCGCCCGACCGAGACGCGCTGCTGCGGCAGGATCCGTTGACGATCAACGGGCACCGGGGTGAACAGGCCCTCACACAGGGGCGGATCACGCCGCTCCATTCGCTTCGCGGCGTGCGGCGGCTAACGTTTTCGGTCGCGTGGGTCTGCCCCATCGAGGACCGCGCATACCACATCCGGCGGTCGCGGCCATCGCGCGACGCAGAGCTGTCGCTGCCCAAACACCTGACCGTGCGGTGCTGCAAGCCGGTTCCCTCGCCGGCCGAGGCCGGAGGGTCCGCATGAAGCGCCGCCGCGACAGGAAGCAGAACGGCCGGGGCCCCAAACGGCCCAAGGAAGTGTCGGTCGAGGATGTGCTGCGCTCGCGGGTTCACCGGAACCGCGCGATGGAGATCAAGGAACGCCCCGACGGGACATGCCTGGTGGAAGTGCCGCTCCGCCGGCCGCGCTGGCTGGTGCCGCCGATCAGCTGGGTTCTCCCCTTCTCCTCGCGCAGGCGCCTGGAACTGGACCGCCTGGGCTCCAGCGTGCTAAGTTTGTGCGACGGTCGAACCGTGGAAGAAATCATTGAAAAGTTCGCCGCGGACCATAAGCTATCGTTCCGTGAATCGCAGCTGTCGGTCACGAAGTTCCTCGAACTGCTGTCGCAGCGGGGAGTCGTGGCGATCGTCGGCGTCTCCTGACGGATCCCCCGGCCGCGGCAGGGCCCGCCCGGACATCACGAAGGATCGCGACACACCATGAAGACCGTAGAGGTCAAGGAACAGGCTCGTCCCCCGCTTCGGCGGTGCGCCGAGCTCGTGTTGAGCGGGATCAAGTACCGGTTGTTCCGCGCATCGATCACGGTGGCCATCATTGCGCTGGCCACGGCGTTTCTGATGACGATGCTGACGGAGAGCCTGGTCACACGCCAAGTGGCAACGGCGATCGGGGCCGAGACGGCCGACCGGGAGCGCTTGCAGTTCTGGGTCGGGCGGTTGACCAGCCTGCCGGACGCCAAACAGTTCTCGGAACTGCTGGCCGGTGCCTCGCAGGACGGGCCGCGCTGGGAGGAGTTCAAGGCCTGGGGCGGCCTGACCGACACCCAGATGCAGGAGTTGTCGGAGATCGCGCGGCGGCAGCGGACGTACTCCTCGTTCTTCGAGGGCCTCAGCGAGGGCCAGCGACGCCCGCTGGTCCAGCGCAACCGCGGCGAGAAGATCCTCGCGTTCCTCATCAATCAAGGGGCCTCCACCCCCGAGCGAACCGTCCTTCGCGAAGAGCGGGTGGGCGCCCTCGAAACCGAACTGACGCGTCTCGGCGAGAAGTTCCCCACATCCTTCGCCGAATTCACCGATTTCCTCAAGAACTGGCATCGCACACTGCCGCTTCGCGAGGGGATTCTCGCCGGACACGAGGCCGCCCTCGATCAGCTTCGCCAGCCCGGAGGGTTGCTCGCCGATAGCCAGCCGCGCGACGTGCTCGCCACCGGCGACGCTTCGATCGTCCAGAAATTCGCCGACGCCGGCTTCGGCATGTCGCCCGACGAGCACGAGCGGATTCGCCGCGTGGCCGCCTTGTCGCTCGACGCCGAACGCGTCGAACGGACACTCGGCGCCGCCATGCTGAAAACGCGGCTCGCCGAGCGACTCGACGTGACCAACGTCGCATCCGTGAACCCGCAGATGCTGTTCTCGGAACTCAGTTCCGGCAGCGGCGCGGAGTGGTTCGTCGAGTTGACCGACAGCACCCGCGGCCTACAGGTCCGCGGCCTGACGGCCGACCGGATCGCCGACGCGGCCGCCAGTCAGATCAGGAACCCGCCCGCAAGGCAGACATTCGGGTTCTGGGTACGACGGCTCTCGCAGCCGCTGACGCCCGAGCAGGCGGTCGAGGAACTGACCGCCGCGGAGCTGACCACCGAGCGTCGAAGGAGCTTCCGCGACTGGGCGAAGCTGGGGGGCGAGGCGGCGACGGACGAGCAGATCGATCTCGTCCGGCGCATACCGCGGCTCGAGCAGCAGTACAAGGCCTACTTCAAGGATTTGTCGCCGGCGCACCGACAGCAGATGGGCCTGGAGGACGTCACCGACGACACGTTCGCCTACCTCGACGATCCAACGCACTTCGAGGACCTCGCCAAGGGCTACCGCCGCCTCGTCGAGATCGAGAACGCGTTCCTGGGCTTCTTCGCCAACTTGTCGCGGCAGCAACAAAGGGCCCTGGGCTTGGGCAAGGCCCGGGGCAACGCGGTCTTCGAGGCCCTTGCCGACAAGGCGGCTCTCCGCGTCTTCGTCGGCGAGGTCCGCAAGGACCCCGCCCTGGCGGCTGCGCTCCGGTCCATCCTGGCCGGCTACGACGAGGCTGACCGAAAGGCGGCCGGCCTCGAGGCGGCGCTCGACGCGCTCTGGGACGAACTGCCCCTCGAGAAGCAGCGCGCCGAACTTGCTCGACGCGCGCTGAAGCTGCCGGCGACGGCGATGGCGGCGGCCGAGACCGTCGGCGAGCTGCGGGAGATCCGCGGCCGCATGGACGAACTGGGCGTAAGGAGCTTCGACGAGCTGTGGGGAGCCCTCTCGCGGCCGAAGCTGACCGCCCTCGGCGGAGCCATCGCGAAGCTGCAGAAGCCCTCGCTTCCCGGCGACGCCCGCCCCAGGCAATTCGCGGCATTCCTGAAGGACCGAACGGAAGCCCCGAACCTGCGCGATCGGATCGCGAAGGCCGTGGCGGCGGGCCACGGCAAGGCGCTCGAGGCCATTGTGCCGATCCTGGGCGGACGCACAGCGCGCGAGGTCATCGCCGGGGCCGACGCCGGACTGTCACGCAGGCTCGCCGCACACGGATTCCACTTGGCCGACGAAGACCTGAAGCTGATCCAGCGGCAGGTGGCCCTGACGGAGGACGCCGAACGAATCCGGCAGATGATCGTCTCCCCGATGCTCCGCGAGCAGCTCGCCCGCAAGAAGAAGATGGGCCCCGGCGACGAACGGCTCTCCGGCGAGATGCTGCTGCAGGCCGTTCGCCCCAAAGAGAAGGACGAGAAGGACTACGACGAGCCCGGCGCCGAATGGCTGGCGGACCTGCTGACGAAGGTCTCGTCGATGCGGCCGCTGGGGATGTCCCCTGAGCGTGTGCAGGAGGTCGCGGAGGCTCGCCTGCGCGAAAGCCGCCTGACAGAAACCGAGGCCTCGCTGGTTGGCGCGACGACCGAGGGAGCGTTCCTGGGCTTCTCGACCCGGACGATGTGGCTGCTGGTGGTCAGTTTCGTGGTGTGCGTGGTGGGCATCGCCAACGCGATGCTGATGAGTGTGACCGAGCGCTTCCGCGAAATCGCCACCATGAAATGCCTGGGCGCCACGGACGGCTTCATCATGATCAGCTTCGTGATGGAATCGTGCATGCAGGGCGTTGCCGGAAGCGCCGTCGGGCTTGTGCTGGGCTTCCTGCTGGGCACAGGGCGAACCGCCATCAAATACGGATGGATCGCCATTTCGCATCTTCCGGCGATGGAAGTCCTGGCCGCAGCCGGGGTGTCGGCGGCGTTGGGCATCCTGATCTCGGCGTTGGCCGCGGTCTACCCGGCGTGGGTGGCCGCGCGCCTGGCGCCCATGGAAGCGATGAGAATCGAATGACCCTCGGCGAAATCGAGCGCACATGAAAACGGACGAGCAGAACTCCGGGGCCCCCGCGCCGGCGAGCGAGCCCGCGTCGGCAACACCTGTCGGCAAGGCCGGCGAGGACGGGCAGCGCGGCGTCATCATTCGGACTCGGAACCTCCGCAAGTCGTACCAGATGGGCGAGGTGACCACCGAGGCGCTTCGCGGCATCGACGTGGAGCTGTACCGCGGCGAGTTCATCGTCATTCTGGGCCCCTCGGGTTCCGGAAAAAGCACGTTCTTCAACATGGTCGGCGGGCTGGACACGCCGACGTCGGGGCGGGTCTTCATCGACGAGGTGGACGTCGCTCAACTCAACGCTATCGAGCTCGCCTTCCTCCGCTGCCGGAAGATCGGGTACATCTTCCAGACCTACAACCTTGTCCAGTACATGACGTGCCTGGAGAACATCACGGTGCCGATGGCGTTCGCCGGGGTCGATTCCGACGAATCCCGCGAGCGGGGCATGGGACTGCTCGACCTGGTGGGCCTGAAGGAACGCTGGTTCCACAAGCCCATCGAGATGTCCGGCGGGCAGCAGCAGCGGACCGCCATCGCCCGCTCCATGGCGAACAACCCCACTGTATTGCTGTGCGATGAGCCGACCGGGAACCTCGACCTCAAGACCGGCGCGGAGATTCACGACCTCCTCCAGCGCCTCAACCAGGAACGCGGCGTCACCATCATCTGCGTCACGCACGACCACCGTCTGATCGGAATGGCCGACCGGATCATGTGGATCCGCGACGGGCAGGTGGAGCGCCTGACGAACCGGGATGAGGTCGTCGTCCAGGCCGGCTCGATTGGAGGCGTGGAAGATGAGTAGGCTCCGTCCCTCCCTCCCCGGACGGCTGATGGTCGCGGCGCTGGCCCTGTGGACGTGCGCGGCGGGAATCGCCGGCTGCCGCAAGACGAAACAAGCGGAGAAAGAAGCGGCCGCCAAGGCTGCCGCCGAGGCGCAGCGGGTCGCGCCCGAGGACGCCCGGCGCGCGGGCGAGGCCCTGCGCGAAGCCTGGGCCGGGCTCGAGGTGGAGCCGTTCGCGCCGGAGACGGAAGAACAGGAGCGGTTCTACCGTCACCTGATGGCCCTGACCCGCTGGCCACACCGGCTCTGCGGGCTGGGCAAGGTCCGCATTACCGTGCGGAACGCCGAGGGCGAGGTGGTCCGCACCCGGGAGGCCGACGAGTTGGTCTCGGCGCCGGCGGTTGAAGTCAGCGAGGGCGAGACGGCGAAGACGGATATCATCGACGCGCCGGGCAGCCTCGCCGCGGCGAAGTACGTCGAGCAGGCCCTGAAGGCCGCCGGCGTCGATGAACTGTACCTGCAGGAATTCTCCGTGGTCCAGCCGGTGACCACCGAGTGCCGGCTGTTCCTCAACGGGCAGGAAGTCAGCGGGCAGGACGTGTACGGCGACCCCTCGCGCCCCGTGCTCTACGCCTGTCGCCCGAACATCCTGTGGGCGCCGATCACGCCGGCCGAGGGACTCACCGGGCGCGCGATCTACGTCGGCGACGGCGATCTGTCCGACTACCCCGAGTTCCCCGAAGGCAAGATCGTCCTGATGGACTTCGACTGCGGGGTGAACTGGAAGACGGCCTTCGCGCTTGGGGCGCGGGCGGTGGTGTTCGTCGGCGCGCCGGACGCCGCTCCTGCCTCCCTGCCGTACCAGCACCTGAACATGCCGGCCAATCTGCCGCGGTTCTACGTGACGGCCGAGGTCGCCGACAAGCTTGATCTTCGCACCCCGAAGCAGATGACCCTCAAGGCTGCCTGCGACTGGCAGCCGAAGCTGGGGCGCAACGTCATCGGCGTTCTTCGCGGGGTGGACCCGCGATTCGGCGAAGGGGAGAAGAGGCTGACGTCAAGTCCGCAGGCGATCGTGCTGGCCGCCCCGCTCGACAGCCTGTCCGAAGTGCCCGCCCTGTCGCCGGGCGCCCGCGACGCCGCCAACTGCGCCGCCCTCCTCACGGTCGCCGAGCACCTGGCCAAGGACCGCCCCCGCCGTGACGTGGTGTTGTGCTTCTTCGACGGACAGGCCCAGAACCATCTGGGCGCCCGCGCTTTCTACGGGGCCCTGTTCCGCAGCGAGAAGCTCGTTAAAGCCGACCACACGGGCGAGGAACTGCTTCAGGCGTACAAGCAGGAGCGCGACTTCCACCACCGCGTCCTTGCCCTGGTTTCGCGACTCCGGCAGCGGATCGATCTGCAGCAGCGTGCCGCCGACCTGCAGGCCGCGGCGAAGCCCATCCCGGCGGACCTGACACAACAGATCAACTCGCTGGCGACGTTCAGCCCGCAGACGTCCGCGGCCCTGGGACGCCAGTTCGATTCATGCGTTGAGGTCCTGCGGAACGAGGCGGAGTTCAAGAGCGGACAGGTGCTCGACGCCCTGCGTCCGCTGCGACTGCGCCGGGCAGACCTGCAGCAGGATCTCAAACGTGCCAAGAAGCTCATCGAAGACACGGCGCCGAAGCGTCGGGCGGAGCTTCAGGAGCAGGGGAACGAAGAGGGCCTGGAAGCCCTGGAAGAGGAGTTGGAGGAGGCGAACGCCAGGACTCGGGAAATCCCGCAGGAAATCGCCCCGCTGAACGAGAAGATCTCCGAACTGGAAGTGCTGGACCTGGCATGGAACACCATTCAGCGGTTCCTCCATGAGCAGAAGCCCGAGAACGACATCGACGACCCGCAGATGCTCGAGCGCGAGATGTTCGACAACATCGATGACCCCGAGAACCGCGCCCGGCTCGTCGAGAAGACGCCGGTGATGTTCCGGGAGTTGGTCCGGCACACACACAGTCTGCTCAGCCGCCGCCTGCGGGAACTCGCGGAGGCCGACCGCCAGGTCAAACAGGGCCTGACCCTCCGCGACGCCATCGGCCCCGGCACGCACAATCTCCTGCTGCACATCTCGGTCAATCTGGGCGACGCTCGTCCGCGGTGGACCTTCATCCACGGCGACGACACCGTGCCGATGGGAACAGACAAGACAGGCAACTACCGCAGCCTCTTCACTTCGCTCGAAGAGATGGCTCAAACCGGTCCGCTCGCCGACGCCGCCCCGGGATTCGACGTCGCCCCTATCGGGCTAACCTACAACAACCGCGTCTTCGCCCCCGCCAAGATCGCCGACAGCGCCGGCATCGCCCGGACCTTCGGCGTCCTGAACGTCTCCGTCATGACCGTGATGGATCCCATGGACCGCCAGGGACAGCCCGCCGACACGCTGGCTGCCCTGAACGTGAAGACGGTGCTGACCCAGGCGGAGCAGGCGGCCCCGTTCCTGAAGCAGTTGGGGGACTCGGCGAAGGTCAGCAACCTGACCAGCAAGGTCACGCCCGACGCTCGCTACCTCGAGCCGAAATGGGAAGGCATCCGCAGCAGCGGGATTTCGGTGAAGCGTAAGGGCGGCGGCAGCGCGATGGCCGACACGCCCGTCCGCAACGCCGTGGTCGCCTTCACGCCCAAAGGCAAGACCGGCCCGTGGGACGCCGGGGAACTCCAGAAGGTTCCGCCGGGCTTCGTCGTGCCGATCGTCGTCCGCGCCAACGCCAACGGCGACCTGACCGTGCCCGTGCACAGCCAGTCGTACTTCAAGACGCCGCTGCTCTTCGCGGCGTCGTTCGACCGGTCCGCCGAGAGCGACGACCAGCCGGAATCCGTGAAGGAAGACGTGCGCACGCGCGGCGTGGTGACGGCCGTTACCGCGACGGATTCCCTCGTCGGCAGCGACTTAGCCAAGACAGCCATCGTCCAGTTCAAGTGCCGCAGCAAGAGCCTCGTCGGCTACGGGTACGGCCGCGGCGCCATCCAGACCATCGTCATGCGGGCGCTCTCCACCGCCAAATTCCTCGATGACCGGTACCTCCAGTGTGAGCAGGGCGAGGTGATTTCCGTCTATGCCCCCTACGACGCCGAGGGGCTCAAACTGGTCAACAAGGCCGGCATGTTTGTCCTGAACAACGACGACACGCCCGAGGGATACAAGGGGCGCGGCATCTCGCTGCTGGACGAGTTCGAACACCCCGTCGTGCCGGCGATCACGGCCGCCAACGCACGAGACCTCAATCGCCACCGACTGCGACTCCTGCGAGATAACCGGATCAACCAGGAAACGCTGGAGGAGCTGGGCGGGTCGGCGAGCGATCTGCTACAGGACGCGACTCGGGTGGCCGTCGTGCGAGACCGCGAATGGGCGGACCCGCGGGCGGATTCTCGCTTCCAGGTCGCGGACGCGAGCATTCTTCTCACGGGCGACCGGCTGCTGCCCGAGGGCAGCAGCGAACTGATGGTGGTCAAGGAGCGGCTCCGTGCCGAAGACGGCAAGTTCACCGGGGAGATCGTCGTCGAGCGGGGCTACGACGGGACAGTCGCCGAGCCCCTCCGCCACGGACAGAAGCTGCGCGTCCTGCGGTACCCCGGCGTGTTGCCACAGGACCTCATCGACAAGTGCATCGGCGACCTGACGGCCTCGGCCGAGTACTCGCGATGCGTATACACGCCGCTCGTCAGCGTGATGAACGACCTCGTGACGGCCGTCGTGCTCCTGCTGCTGCTGGCGATGCCGTTCGCCTACGCGCTGGAGCGCCTCCTGATCGGCACGCCCCACATTTACCGGCAGATCGGCTGGTTCGCGGTGTTCTTCGTGCTGACGTTCGCCGTGCTGTACCTGGTGAACCCGGCGTTCAAGATCGCCTCGACGCCGATGATCATCTTCCTGGCGTTCGCCATCATCCTGCTGAGCTGCCTGGTGATCTTCATTATGGTGCGGAAGCTCCAAACGGAGATCAAGAAGATGCAGGGGCTGGCGACGACGGTGCACAGCGCGGATGTCTCGCGTCTGAGCACAATGATGGCGGCCGTCAACATGGGCATCTCGACCATGCGCCGCCGACCGCTGCGAACCGTCCTGACGGCGACGACGGTCGTGCTGCTGACCTTCACGATCCTGACGTTCGCATCGTTCGGCAGCAGTTGGGGCGCCCGTGAGACCAACGAAGGCGCCATGACCAGCAAGACGCCGCGGATCGTCATCCGGCACCAGCTCCGCAGCCCCATCGCTCGCGGCATTTTCGACTGTCTTCGCGGGCACTTCCGCGGCGAGGCCGAGGTCGTGCCGCGGTACTGGGTCTCCCCCACGGCAACCGAGGCCAAGGAAGCTCAGCAATCCGACGTGCCGCTGGAGATGCTCCTGTCCAACAAGGCGGGCACCGCGCGCGTGACGGTTCAGGCGGCGCTCGGCCTCGACCCGCGCGACGTGGATCGCCAACCGGAACTGCGAGACCTGTTCGTCGTTCGCGCCACGCCCGAGGAGCAGGAGCAGGGCCTCACCAAGGTACAGATCATCCGCAAGCGCCTCGAGAACGGCGGCGTCTTCATGACCGAGGCCGTCGCCGGCGGCGAGTTGAAGCTGACGGCCGACGATATCAACACCCCCCTGCTGCTCGCCGACCAGGAACTGAAGTTCGCCGGAACCCTCGACGACCGGCTGGTCGGGCACACGATGCTGGAGGGCTCCAGTATTCTGCCCGTGGACTACCAGGCCTCGGCCGGCGGCACAGACCAGGGCTTCGACGACACCAGCGCGGATGAATCGCTGCTGGAGCAGCCCGACATCGAGAGCGCCCAGTTCTCCTACTACGACGTGCACAGCGTGGTGATCGTTCCGCCCGCCGTCGCCCGCAACATGGGCGACCGTCTTCGGGCCATCACCCTCTACCCGGACGATCCCGCCAGCATCGACGAGATCGGACGCCGGGCGGCGAAGATCTGCAAGCTGCCGACCTACGTGGGCGGTCGAGGGCAGGTCAACCGCATGATGTTCACGTCGCTGACCAAGGCGAGCGGCTGGCGCGACCTGCTCATCCCGGTCGTGCTGGGCGGGATGATCGTGTTCGCCACGCTGCTGGGCAGCGTCTCCGACCGGGAACGCGAAATCTACACGTTCAGTTCGCTCGGGCTCGCGCCGCCGCACGTGGCGGGGCTGTTCTTCGCCGAGGCCGCCGTGTACGCCGTTGTCGGCGGCATGGGCGGCTACCTGCTCGGGCAGATCGTCGCCCGGGTCCTCGGCTGGCTCGCCACGATGGGGCTGGTGTCGATTCCGACGATGAACTACAGCTCGACGAACGCGATCGTCACGATCCTGATCGTCATGTGCACGGTGCTGATCTCGACGATCTACCCGGCCGTCAAGGCGTCGAAATCGGCGAACCCGGGCGTGCAGCGGACGTGGAAGATCCCCAAACCCGAGGGGAATCTGTACGACCTGGTGTTCCCGTTCACGGTTTCGACGTACGACATCACGGGCGTGGTGAGCTTCCTGCGGGAGCACTTCGACAACTTCCGCGACGCGTCGCTGGGCGTGTTCGCCACGACGCACTGCGAGATTTTCCGCCAGAAGGACAACGACATGCTGGGCTTCGAGGCGACCGTGGCACTGGCCCCGTTCGACCTGGGCGTGAACCAGCGGTTCGGCCTGCTCAGCCAGTCCAGCGAGATCGAGGGCATCGACGAGGTCCGCATCCTCATCTACCGACTCAGCGGCGCCAACGGCGACTGGCGGCGGTCGAACCGCGTCTTCATCAACGATTTGCGCAAGCAGTTGCTCATCTGGCGGTCCCTGCCCGATGAAGTGATGGACAAGTATCGGCAGACCACCCTCGACGGCTGGAACCAGTTGCCCGTCAGGCAACTCGACGACCAGACCATCGCCGCCGACGCCGGATCCGACGAACGGGCCGACCCGAAGACGCCCCCGCCCTACCGCGGCACTGAAAGGGAGGATTCCGCGACGTGAGCACCCTCCGATACGACAAGGAGCTCGAGCAGTTCCGCAGCCTTATGGAGGTCCCCTCGACCTTCGAGGACGGGTTCAGTTGGACCTCCCTCATCGGGGCGCTGTTCATCGCCCTGCTCATGGTCCCCGGCGCTCTGTACATGCGCCTGCTCGCGGGCATCGGCGTCGGGCCCGCCGCCCAGTGGGTCACCGTCATCCTGTTCATCGAGGTCGCCCGCCGCGCTCACACGCGACTCAGCCGGCCCGAGATCTTCGTCCTGTTCTACATGGCCGGGGCGGCCATGGGCCTGCCCATGCAGGGCCTGCTCTGGCGGCAGTTCTTCGTCCAGAGCAACGCCGCCATCGGACAGGGCGTGGCCGAGCACATGCCCTACTGGTACGCCCCGCCGGACCCGGAAGTCCTCGCCCAGCGGAGCTTCTTCAATCCGGCGTGGTACCCCGCCGTCGCGCTGGTGGCGTTCCACACCATCATGGGGCGAATCAACGCCACGTTCCTCAGCTACGGCCTGTTCCGAATGGCCAGCGACATCGAGAAGCTCCCCTTCCCGATGGCCCCTGTCGGGGCACAGGGCATCATGGCGCTGGCCGAGCAGCAAACCGAGGAAAGCCGCGAGGGGCGCACCCGCGAGGGGAACTGGAGGTGGCGCGTTTTCAGCATCGGCGGGGTGCTGGGCTTAAGCTTCGGGGCCATCTACATGGCCCTGCCGGCGGTCTCGAACGCGCTGTTCGACGAGCCCATCACCATTCTGCCCATTCCGTTCGTGGACTGGACGCCGAAGACGGCGGGATTCCTCAAGGCGGTGGCTACGGGCTTGAGCCTCAACGTCGGTCAGTTCATCTTCGGCATGGTACTGCCGTTCTTCGCCATGCTGGGCAGTTTCATCGGCCTGGTGCTGATGACCATTGCCAACCCAATACTTTACGACAGCGGCATTCTGCGCTCGTGGCGAACCACGGACGACACGGTGCAGACCCTGTTCAAGAACAACGTTGATTTCTATTTCAGCTTCTCCATCGGCATCGCCCTCGCGATCGCCATCGTGGGCTTCTGGCAGATCTTCCGGTCTCTGAAGAAGCGCCGCGCCGACGCGCAGAAGAAGTCCGCGGTCAGGAGAGAGACCGAAGGGTTCGGCGTCCCCGAGGGTCGCGGCGACATCAAGCCGTTCTGGACGATCGTCGTCTATACCCTCACCACGATGTGCTACATCGTGATCAGCGGCTTCCTCATCGACTGGCACCCCGGCGTCATGATAGCGCTGTTCTTCTTCGGCTTCCTCTACACGCCGATCATCAGCTACGTGACCGCGCGTCTGGAGGGCATGGCCGGTCAGACGGTGCAAATTCCGATGGTGCGGGAGGCGGCCTTCATCCTGTCGGGCTATTCGGGGGTGAAGGTCTGGTTCCTGCCGGTGCCCATCGCGGACTACGGGCGGCGGACGGTGTTCTACCGCCAGGCGGAGCTGACCGGCACGCGGTTCTGGTCGGTATGGAAGGCCGACCTGCTGCTGGTGCCGATCATCCTGATCTCGTCGATGGTCTTCGCCCAGTTCATCTGGACGCTGAATCCAGTCCCCGGCCCGGAGTACCCCTACGCCCAGCGCATGTGGGAGTTGAAGGCCGCCAACCAGTGCATCATCTACACCTCGACGCTGGGACGGTTCAGCACGTTCCAGCGGGCGTTCCGCTGGGAATACCTGGCGGCCGGAGCAGGCTTCGGCATGGTAATGTTCACCGTGTTGTGGCTGATCCACCTGCCCGTCATGCTGGTGTACGGGCTGGTCCGCGGGCTGAACCAGACGCTGCCCCATGTGGTGCTGCCGCAGTTCCTGGGCGCGCTGCTCGGGCGGTTCTACTTCGAGCGCAGAATGGGCCTGAAATGGCGACAGTACATCCCCGTCGTGGCCGCGGGCTTCAGTTGCGGCATGGGCCTGGTCACCGTTCTGGGCGTGGGGGTGAACTTCCTGGCCAAGGCGGTCATCAAGATCCCGTTCTGACCCGTGAGGGCGAACGGCGAGCGACGTGAGCCATGAGTGACGAAATCATCATCGAGTGCCGCGGCCTGACGAAAACCTACCGCATGGGCGGACAGCAGATTCACGCCCTGCGCGACATGGACCTGGACGTCATCCGCGGGGAATACCTGTCGGTCATGGGCCCGTCGGGTTCAGGCAAGAGCACACTGTTCAACATGATCGGCGCGCTGGACCGCCCCTCCGAGGGAACGGTGACGATCGCAGGCGTGGACCTGACGAAACAGACGAGCGCGCAGCTCGCCTACATCCGCAACCACCATATCGGGTACATCTTCCAGGCCTTCAACCTGATCGGCGCCCTCACGGCCCTGCGCAATGTCATGCTGCCGCTGCTGCTTTCGGGCATGGACAACCATGCTGCCGACCGTCGGGCCACTGAGGTGCTCACCGAGGTGGGCCTCGGCGATCGCCTGCACCACCGGCCGGATGAATTATCGGGCGGTCAGCAGCAGCGCGTCGCCATCGCTCGCGGCTTGGCGATGAACCCCACCATCATGCTCGCCGACGAGCCCACCGCGAACCTCGACCTCCACACCGGCGAGGAGATCATCAACACGCTGCGCGGACTGTGCGACCATCACGGCGTGACCGTCATCACCGCGACCCACGACCACAAGATGCTCGACAAGTCGGACCGGATCCTCTGGATCAAGGACGGCATGCGTGACCGCCTGGAACGGCGGGCGGACCTGGACATCCGCGTGGGTCGGGTCGACTGAGGCTCAAGGGCTCTCGCCCGGCAGCGGCGGAGCGGCCCGGACCCGCATATCGTCCATCGCCCCGCCGTCGGGCCTGCGGATCTCCACGTTCAGCCGCCAGCGCCATCGCCCCGGCGTAACCTTCGCCAACAGCTCGTTCCAGCCTTTCGGCAGCACCATCGGCATCACCCGGGTCACGCCGTCCACCGTGTGACCGCCCTTCACCAGCGATTGGTTCAGCCACACTTCCGCCTCCCCATCGGCGAGAAGTTCAATACGCGCCGGACGGTCATGCGGGACGTACACCCAGCAGACGGCGTAGGCTACGCCCTTGTTCCTGGCTTCCGGGAACACCTTCCCGAAGTCCACGTACGTGACCCCTGCCTCGACCCGTCGCCAAAGGGCCTGCCCCTCGGCCGTCTGGAACTCCTCCGCCAGGTCGGCCGGTCTCAGTTCCGGAGGGTAGGGCGTATCGAGACCGTGCCCCTTTGGATCGGGGAACGGCCCCACCACGTGCCAAGCCGCCAGCGGCTGCTCCAGCCTCCGAACGTGTCGACGCAGGAAGGTGTACACCACCTCCTCCCCGAGGCTGAGCGACCGGACGATTCGCTCCGCTTCCCGAACGGGCTCCGGGTGTTGCTGTTCACAGAGCACCCGCACCAGGCGGTCGAGATATTCGGCCACGAGCCCGGTCTCGTCGTCGGCAAAGGTGCGCAGTGCCGCCCCGCGCCAGCGGAGCGCGTCGTCCGGCCCCAAGCCCGACCTCCGGGCCGCCGAGTCGGGGGCGGTCAAGCCGTCGAGATCATCCAGGATCTGCCGGACCAGTGCCGTGTCGGCGAGGGCCCGGCCGTGCTTCTCGACCAGTTGGATGGCGGTATCCAGGTCGGTCCGCTCGCCTCGCCGGTCGAACTCCAGCCGCGCGAGGTGCCGCGTCTCCGGCGCCGCCAGCCGTAGGGACTTCTGCAGCATCGTATAGCCCGCCGGGGAACACGGGAAAATGCCCGCCGGCACGCGGACCCTCCACTTCTCGTCGCCCGCGAGCAGCGCCGCCAGCGTCTCCGGCTCGGCGAGAACGTACTCCTGCCCGTTGACGATCAGGGCGGCCCGGCCGAGGCGGACGGCCGGCGAATCCACCGTGTACGTCAGACCCTCGAACGGACGGTCGTGAATGCCCGAGCGATACAGTGGCAGCCGCACGTCCACATAGCCGCCCGCCTCGCGCGGGAACTCGCCGACGGACTTTGGCTCGCCCTGCCGCTGGCTCACCTTCCAGCGCCAGGTCAAATCGCTTGCCTGGAACTCGCACTCGACGAACTGCGTCTCGCGCCAATCGCTCCAGCCCCACGCGCGGCTGCGCTCCACGACGCCGAAGCTCATATTCGCTTCCTCAGCGGACGGGTCGAGGTACACGCGCTGCGAGATATGGGCCCCCGCCTGAGCGAGAAACCGTCGCAGGACGCGGTCGGACACCCCCGCTTCGCGGGCGAACTCGGCCGTCCGGCGACCACCATCACCATAGAGCGTTTCCTGCTGAGCGTCGTTGAGGATCAACAGGGCCTGGTCGGTCCAGTCTCCGTCGGGATGGTCGCGAACATATTGCCGGTAAAGGTTGAGCCGGTCCCCCGTGGGGGAAATCGCTGTCGTCTCGAACGCCTCGCGGCGGAATTGCCAAGCGCCTTTGAGGTCGGGCAGCGACTCGGCAAGCTCGCGGGCGGCGTTGACCCGCGGGCGAGAGATCGGATGGAAATAGACCGTCTCGCCGCTGGCGTTGGACACCTCGCCTTCCCGAAGCCCTCGCCCCCACTCGAACAGCGGCCCGGCCGCCCCGGGCGCCTGGTCGTCCCAGACCGCGACCGAGACCTCCATGTTCCGCTTGGCGCGCCATCGGCCGCTGTAGAAGCCCAGGCTCTGCTGCGGAACGGCGAATCGATACTCCACAAGCCCGGTGGCGGGGTTGTATTCGACGCGCCCGATCATGCCCTGTGGCGGACCCTCCGGCCATTTCCGAACCTTCACCCGATGCCAGTCGAAGGGGTTACTCAACAGCCGGAACCGGACGCTTCCGCTGCTATCCGGTGCCATGGTCAGATGGATCGGGTCGCCGTAGGGCGCCCCGAACCCCAGTTCCATCCAGCTCCCGCTGCCGTGAGGGAACAGCCCGTAGTGCGGGCGGATGCCGTTCGAGGGATACGACAGGCTCAGATACAGCCGCCGCTCGTCATGGGCGATCCACAACCGGCCCTTCCGCCCGTCGCGGGCAGTCAGGTCGATCTGCCGCACCCCGTCCCAGGTCTCGGGCGGGCTGTCGAACGACACGTCACCCTCCGAGCGGTACACGATGTGAAGCGGCTTCCCGGCGGGCGGTACGTCCGTCTGGGCCGGCGCGAAGCCGTGAACGCCTTCCGCGTTGGAGAACACCAGCACACCGTCCATCGCCGCGAACGCGCTGCGGCGAGGGCGGGGATCCTTCCGGCTGCCGCTCCAGTACGACATGTCGAAGAGAATCTGCGAGGAAACATGCCGCGCCGTTTCCGCTTCGAACACGTCCACCTGCAGATGACTGAGATCGCGGCTGGACGAGCGAGGTCCGGTGGTTGCACTCGCGGTCACCACCTGCCGACCATCCGACCAGAACCACCGGGGTTCCGTGCGCTTCGTTCCGGGGAATCGCGGCACGGCATATTGGCCGAGCATTTGCCGACTCGTCAGGTCATGTAGCCCCAATGTCCGGTCGGACCAGGTGCCGGCGAAGTCGCCGCGGATACTCGCTACGCCACTTATCGTGTACAAATAGGCCGGATCGTCGCGACGCAGGACGAGCGTTAGCTGGCGATGTTTGCGTCTCTTGCCGACCTTCACCCGGTACTGAGTACAGACGTAGGGATCCAGGGCGCCCGTTCCGCTGGTGTACCACTTCTCGTCCTCCCCCACCGACAGGCCCAACTGATGCAGGGCCTCTCCCGCGCCCGAAGAGAGGTGGAAACGAAGCAGCCGCTCGTTGGACCGCTGGAAGCACACCCCGTCGATGACCTGCAACGACGGGCGCCCGTCGCCGGGCAGATTGATACGCTCGTACGACACGGCCGTGCCGTCCTGGCCCAGGCACCGCACGTCGTACGCCGCCCAGTCCCATCGCCACACGAGGAACCGCACGTGCTTGCCGTCCCAATCGACATGGGCTAGGCGAGCGCGACCGCCGGGCACGTGGAACTCGTTCGCCCGGCGGTGCCACAGCAACTTCCCGGAATCCAGGTCGATGGCACCGGCGTGCGAGCCCTCCTGCTTGTAGTCCAGATTGCCGACGATGAGATAGGGCCCGGCAACGACGCGGTCTCTGCACTCGAACGGCAGGCGGGTACTCCAGCGGACGCGGCCCGTCTTCCCGTCGATCGCCAGAACGCCACCGGGATAGCCGAACAACAGCAGGCCGTCGGCCCACTCGGGCCCGTCGAAACCCGGGCGCAGCGGCACGCGCCACGGGGTGCTCCCGTCTCGCACCAAGACACATTCCAGCATGCCCTGGGAATAGGCGTACGCCCGCTCCGCCAGGCGGGCGTTGCGCCGCGGAACCCACAGTTCGGGGCGGGGCCGCCGTACGGACCAGATCGTCTTCAGGGGAAGCCGCGAGATCGATTCGCCGCCGCCCCTGGCGACCGGGGCTTTCTGCCCCGGCGTGCGCGACCCGCTCGTGGCGGGGCCGTACAGCCGCCCAGCCGAGAGAAGCTCCGGTACAACGGACTCGTCCGGCGGGAGATCGCGGCGTTCTACGATCTGCCCGGTCCCGGCGGCAACGCGGAAGATCGCCTTCCGTGTCGCCACCAGGAGATCGCGTCCGTGCTCACCAGGAACCGACAGCACGCGGCCGCGGATTCCCCCCGGCAGCTTCAGTAGCCAGATCGGCTTGCCGGTATTTGTTTGTGCCGCCACAAGCGCATCGTCGCCGGCGAGGATCACCCGGTCGTCCACCAGCCCGACCAATTGCCTCGACGGCAGGAAGGGGGCCTCCCACACGATCCGCCCGGTACTCCTGTCGAGGGCGAACACGCCGCGGGCATCGCGTGGGGCGATGAGGACGCGGTCGCGTGTGACCAGGGGCGACAGCCCGAGCCGGGAAACGAACGAGCCGACCGTGTTCATTCTCGCCTGGGCGCGCGGATACGTCGCGACCCAGTCGATCACGCCGTCGCGCGCGTCCACGCAGGCGACGATGCCCGCCCCCGCCACACAGTACGCCCTTCCCTCCGCCACCGTCGGCGCCCCGGCATAGATTGTGAGGTTGACGGCCAGTTCCCCCCCCCGTTCCCGCGATACGTGGTGATACGCCCGGCGCATAGCCAGTTCCCGCCGCCACAGCAGTTCGCCCGTGTCCGGATTCACACAGACGAGGAACAGCCCCGTCGCCAGCCCGCGCTGGCCGGACGCCATCATGTACAGGCGTCCCTCGGCCAGCACCGGATCACCCGCCACGGAGAGGCCGCGCCACGGGCCCTCCTCGGGCGTGATCCAGATCATCCGCCCCGTGCCCGCCTCGAAACACGCCACGCGCACGGCCGCCGTGCCCGTCGGATCCAGCCCCCACCGCGTGAACACCTTGTCCCCCTGCGCCGTCGGCGTGAAGACACCCGGCGCGATGACCTCCGTCCCTTGCTTATCGTCCCGCTCGACCGACCAGAGGTCGAACGTGCGGTGCCAGAGCGGCTGTCCTGAGCCGGGCCGGAAGGCCCCGATCGTGTTCGGCCCGGCGGCCACCACGAGTTCACCCGCCCGCGCCAGCCCCACCGCAAACTCCGGCAGCGCCGCCAAAACTTCGTCCGACATGAAGCCGAGACCGGGCAGGCTCCCGGGCGGCACACTAGGCAGGGCCAACTGCGACAGGGCAAGCCCCTCCAGCGCCGGCGGCTCCTCCGGCACGCTGGGCGCCGCGCCGGCCATCAGTCGCTCGCGGATCTCGGCCGCCGTGGCCGATCCGCCCAGCCAGGGAAACCGGGCATCGTCTTCGACGCCTGCAAAGGCGGCCGGCAACTGCTCCCTCGCATTCGGCTTCTGCGCCACCGCCAGCCACAGCCCGACGCGCGCCCGGGCCTGCTGCTCGGGCAGAGGCGCGTGGGCCAGCACATCCCGGAACGCGGCCGCCGCCAGACCGGCGTGTCCGTCGCGCAGTTCCTCTTCGGCCCACTCCATGAGACCCGATTGCGCCGCCGATGAAAACGGGAAGTGACGGAAGGTGCTCAGGCGGGCCTCGGGGTCGCGCGGCGGCCCGGCCAAGCCGCCGGCCAGGAAGCGCCGCAGCGCCGCGTCCTGCGTGTCGCGCAGCTCCGCGAGGGCCTGCGGCCCCTGCCGGCGAAGCTGCTGATCCACCGCCACCCACGCGGAGGCGTAGCGCTGCTTCGGCGTGGGAAGCCCGGAATCGCCGTCCCTGCCCGTCTCCACGAGAATCCGCCCCGACGCGTACTCCGGAAGCAGCTCGCTCAAGCGGTCCAGGTGGTCGTAGGTCACGCCACCGATGGCCGAGAGCTCCTCGGCCAGTCCCGGCGCCGTCGGGAAGTCGCCCTCGAGGAATTTCCACGCCTTCCGCTCGTACTCCTTCGCCCGTTTGGCGTAGCCACGGGCGAGCAACAGGCGGATCGCCCGGTCAGCCAGACCCGTCTCCCAGTACAGCTCCGCCAGCACGAGATCGGCGTCGCCTCGGCCCGCCCGCTCCACCGCCCGGGCGGCGAGGACGCCCACCGTCCGCAGGCCGACCGCTGGCGCCAGCGAACACGAGGGGGCAAACGCGGCGGCGAGCCCCGGCGAGAGGCCCTCCACGGAGGCGGTCATGGCGATGAAATCCCCCAGGGCCTCCCCCTTCCGGTCCGACGCGTCCTCCAATGCGTGCCGGAGAATCCCGATGATGCGCCAAGCTTCCAGGTACTCACCTTCCCGGAGGAGTCGCTTGACGTGTGCCCAGAGCGTCCGGCGGACTTCGCCGTGCGCCGCCGTAACTCGCTGGGCCGGTCCGGCCTGAACCAGTGCCACCATCCGCCCGGCCGCATAACGCAACCACTCGCCGCTCTCCGGGTCGCTCTCCGCGAACCGGCGCGTTGCGTGCGAAGTGATTCCGCCCAAGGCGTCCGCTCGTTCCATGGGCTCGGCGGCCGGGGCTTCCGCGACGGCCCGCAGGTACTGAAGCGACCGGTCGTGGAATCCGAGCGAGGAGTTGATTGACGCCAGCGACTTAAGAGCCTCGACACGCTGCCGCGGGGCCACGGCCCACCCATCGCGCCCCTCGGCCGCGAGCATGGCCTCCAACAGGCGCATCCGCCGCCACGTGGCCTCGCGATCCCGCTCGCGGTCGTCCTCGATGGCGTCAAGCGCCGCCTTCCAGGAGGCCGTCGTCGCCCCGTACGTCTCGTCCCACGTGTCCTTCCAGACCACTTCGACCGCAGGCACGCGGTTCCACGCCGGGTCGATCGGCCGAGCCCCGGGCAAGTCCGCGCCGCCCACCGCGGCGGCAGCCACAAGCACGCCCATGACAGCCACGGGCTGGAAGCTCTTGCTTGGCATCGCTACGAGCCTTTCTCTTGCTCCTGTAAGCATCGTACCGGGACGGGGGGTCCGGCTCAACCGGGGGCCCGCGTGGCGGCCTTGACCGCCCTCTCGGCGGGGGCTAGGATTGGCTGAAATGAAGTTCAAATGCGACAAGTGCGACAAGCCGGCCACGGTGCACCTGACGGAGATCGTCAACGGGCAGAAACACGAGAAGCACCTCTGCGAGGACTGCGCCGCGCAGGAGGGGATCACGATCAAGGCGAACGTCCCCATCAGCCAACTCCTCGAGGAGTTCGTGCTCCAAAGCGCGGAGGGTGGAGAATCGGATGTCGGCGATCTGGCGTGCGACGTCTGTGGCACGACGTTCGCCGAGTTCCGCCATCGCGGGGTACTCGGGTGCCCCAACGACTACGACGCGTTTGAGCAAGCCCTTCTGCCGCTGCTCGGGCGCGCACAGGAAGGCGCCGCACGGCACATCGGCAAAGTCCCACGCCGCGCCGGCAGCGACCAGAAGAAGCAAAACCTGATCCTCCGCCTTCGGGCGGAACTCAAGGGGGCCGTCGCGGCCGAGGACTACGAGAAGGCGGCCGCCTTGCGGGACAAGGTCAAGGAGCTTGAGAACGGATGAGCCTCGCCGAGTTGACAACCCGCGCCGGCGAGTGGCTCAGCAGCGAAGGCCCTCTACACGACGTGGTGATCTCGTCGCGCGCCCGGTTGGCGCGGAACCTCGGCAGCGTGCCGTTCCTGTCCAAGTGCGGCGAGCCGCTCCAGCGCGAGATCGAGACGCGCCTTCGTCGGGAGATTCGGGCAGCAAACATCGCTGAGCGGATGTTCTACGTGGACGTCGCCGGCGCCGGAGAACTGGACCGGCAACTGCTGGTGGAACGGCATCTGATCTCGCGGCAGCACGCCGACGCCCAACACCCGCGCGGCGTCGCCGTCAGCCAGGATGAGAGCGTCGCTTTGATGGTCAACGAGGAAGACCACGTGCGGATGCAGGTCCTTCGCAGCGGGCTTCGGCTTCGAGAGGCCGTCGCGGAGATCAGCAGGATCGACGATCTGCTGGAGGCGCGGCTCGACTATGCCTTCCACGGGCGGTACGGGTACCTGACGGCCTGCCCAACGAACGTGGGCACCGGGCTGCGGGTCAGCGTGATGCTGCACTTGCCGGCCCTCAAGATGACCGGCGAGCTGGAGAAGGTCCTCCGCGCCGCCCGCGACATGCGGCTCGCCATCCGCGGGCTCTACGGCGAAGGCACCGAGGCCTCCGGCGATTTCTTCCAGGTCTCCAACCAGACCACCCTCGGCAGGAGCGAGGAGCAAATCGTCGATGAATTCCTGGAACAGATGGTGCCCAAAGTCATCGACTACGAGCGCCGGGCGCGCCAGGGACTGCTCAAGCAGCGGGCGACCGGGCTCGACGACAAGGTCTTCCGCTCCCTCGCCCTGCTCCGCTCCGCGCGCACCATGGGGTCCGAGGAAACCATGTACCTGCTTTCACTGGTTCGCCTCGGCGTGAACCTGGAGCGCATCCGCGACGTGTCGATCAAGACGATCAACGAACTGTTCCTGCTGACCCAGCCGGCGCACCTCCAGCGGATCCACCGTCGCGAGATGGACGGGCGAGAACGTGCCGAGGCCCGCGCCGCCTTCATCCGCCAGCGCCTCCACGCCCCGTAGCCGCCGACGCTTGCCGCGAGGGCGGCCCCGCGGTAGAGTTCGCCCATGCCCGACACCCCGAGTGAACGCGGCGACGATTCTCTCTCCCCCCGCTCGCGCTTCTGGAGCATCGCGGCCGTCGCAGTTCTCGCCCTTGCCGGCTTCGCGGCCGCTTTCACTCACGTCTGGAACTACGACGTGTTCTGGCACCTCGCATGCGGCGAATGGATGCTCCGCAACGGCGCCGTGATGGGCGAGGACCTGTTCAGCATCGACCCGCAACCGGAGTGGATCAACGTCCACTGGCTGTTCCAGGTGCTCGTTGCTGCGCTGCACGCCGTCGGCGGGTTCGCGGGCCTGAGCGTGCTCAAGGCCCTGCTCGCGACGACCATGATGCTGATTCTCGCCCTGGCCTACCGTCGTCACGTCCCGCCGGCGTGGCTGGTGGTGTCGGGGCTGGGCATGCTGCTGCTGGCGAGCGGGCGAATCCGCGTCCGCCCCGAGGCCGTCACGCTTCCGTTGCTGGTGCTGACGGTCGTGCTGGTCGAGCAGGCGCGGCGGGGCGCCGCGGCCCGGCGGCTCTGGTGGCTTGTGCCCATGATGCTCGCGTGGGTGAACCTGCACGGGCTGTACATCCTGGGCCTCGGCGTGGTGTGGGCGGCGCTGCTGGGCGCGTGGGTGGACGAGCGGCTCGGCCGGAGGCTCTCCGGCACGCTGACGACGCCCCGGGCCCTGGCGGCCGCCATCGCCGCCACGCTGATGTGCCTGGCCACCCCCTGGCCGCTCGAGGCCGCCCTGCACCCGTTGCTGCTCTGGAGCCGCGTCTCCGGCGAGGCCTTCTACTATACCTATGGCGTCGCGGAACTCGCACCCACGTGGCAGGTTCTCGGGGCGTTCAAGGAATTCATCGTCCTGGCGGCGCTGGCGGCCGTGCTCATGGCCGTCAACTGGCGGCGGCTGCCCGTCGCCCACGGCCTGTGGCTGGCGGCGTTCGTCGGCATCTCGCTGCTGGCGCTTCGTAACGTAGGCCTCTCGGCGCCGGTGTTGGGAGTGCTGATCGCGTGGCACGGGGCGGCCGCGCTCGCGCGGCTGCGGAAGTGGCGGCCGAGATCCGCGGTCCTCGGCCCGCCGCTCGCCGCCCTGGCGACGCTGGCGGCGCTGGCCCTCTCGGCCGGATACGCCACCGAGGCCATCCGCCGCTGGGGCGATTCGCGCCTTCAGTTCGGCGCCGGACTCGACAACGGGAACTACCCCCTCGGACTGGGGCGATGGCTCGCGGAAATCGACGTCGAGGGTGACGTGTTCACCGACAACTTCGGCGACGCTTCGACCCTTGAGTATCACCTGCTTCGCGGCCGCGACGAGCCCAGACGCCGCCTGTACATGGATGGCCGGCTAGAGGCCCACTCCCTCGAGCGGTTCATCGGGCAGAACAACATCCGCCAGCAACTGCGCACGGTGCCGCTCGCGGAGCAGGTGGAACTGCCGCCGAGCATCCGCTTCGTAGTCATCGGCAGCCGCAGCACGGCCGCCCTGTCGGCCCTGTCGCACTGCCCGCGGTTCCGCCTGGTCCGGCTCGACCCCGTTGCCGCGTGCTTCGAGGACACGCGGTGGCTGGCCCGCCTGCCGGCCGGGCGGAGGGCAGAGCAGGCCATCACCGACCCACTGAATCTCTACGATCTCGTCCACAATCAGGCGGATGTCGGGGCCCCAAAGGGCGTCGAGTGGCCGGTGCCTCGCTGGTATGCCCAGAACGCCCGGCCGACGCGGTACGAGACGGGGATGATGCTGCTGTCGCTCGGCTCGCCGCTGGAGAAGCCGACGGCTGAGCCCCAACCGCCGATCGCCCTGCATCAGGAGCTTGCCCTCCGGGCACAGTGGTATCTCTCCGCTTCGGTCGCCGCGGGCATCAAGCCGCCGCACGTGGCGCAGGCGGGGCTCGCCGAAGCATACCACCAGCGTTCGCTGCTGTGCGACGTGGAGCCGTCGCCGTACGTGCCGGTGGACATCAACTCGGCCCGGGCGCTCTACCTGTACGGTCAACTCGATTTGGACGACCTCGGCGACCAGACGAAGCTGACGATCGCGCTGAAGGGCCTGGTGGCGATCAAGGACGCGCGGCAGCTCGACGCCGGCTACGCGGAGATCCGCCGCATCATGTCGCGCCTGCCGCCGCCGCAGCGCGTCAACCCGCCGGGGCTCTACATCAAGCTGTGGAGCACGGTCGTCGAAGCGCTCGGGCGATCCGAACGAGAACTCCAGTTGATGGAAGCCGCCGAACTCGCGGCGGGCGCGCCGGCCGACGATGTCGTCCGGCGCGCGCATCGGCTCGCCTCATCGAACGTCGGCCTCATCGAACGGGCGGTTACCGAACTCCGCGCCGCGGCCGACGGCTCGGCAAAGGTTCAGTTGACGCTGGGCGACCTGCTGCTCCGGCAAGGCAAGGTGGACGAAGCCCGACAGGCCTACGCGCGCGTCTCACTGCCCGATGAACAACGCTGGGAGATCCAGTTGCGGGAGGCGCTTTGCAGGTGGGTTGAGGGCGGCCCGTCGGAGACACGGGGCTTCCTGAGTGCTGACTTCCAGACCGAGAGAAGCAAGGTCCTGCAGATGTACTACACGGCGCTCTGCGAGTTCGAAGTCGGGCACGGAAGAGACGTGGAAATTGCCCTGCGGGGGCTCCCCCGGGCTATGCCCCCCGACGGGCCTCCCCAAAACCGCTACATCCAAGCACTGGCGTACCGGCAAGTGGGCGAGCTCGACGCGGCCGCCGAAGTGCTCAAGACCATCCAGACCGAGGATGAGCCCCTGCGAGGGCTGGTGGACCGGGCACTGTTCGACCTCGGTCGCTAGCCGTCGCGAAGTAGCCTTCCTGGGGGTGCCACGTTCTCTCAGGGACGGCGCAACACGGGGCGCAAGCAACCCGTGCCGCCCCGCGCCACTAACCGACTGAACGCTATCCGGCCCGCTTGCGGCCGATGCGGTTCTCGGTACCGGCGAGCAGGCGGCCGATGTTGCCCCGGTGGCGCAGAAGGATCAGCGCCGCCATCGCCGCCGCGAAGACCATCAGCGGCCACAGTTGCAGGAGCGGCCAGTCGAGCGCGAGGCCAAACCCCGCGAAGAGCGGCACGAACGCGGTGCCCGCGACGATGCTGCCTAGCGAGACGTACCGGCTGGCGAGCGTGACGGCGATCCAGAGGCCTAGCGCCGCCAGCCCCGGCCAGGTGAAGTACGGGAACACGCCGAGCACGACGCCCAGCGACGTGGCGACGCCCTTGCCTCCGCGGAAGCGCAGGTAGAAGGTGAACACGTGGCCGAGGATGACGCCGCACCCGACGGCGAGCCAGGCGGCCTGCCGGTCGAGGGCGGGCACGTCGCCGCGGACGAGCAGCCGCCCGGCGATCAGGACCGGCACGAAGCCCTTGACCACGTCGAGCACGAAGCAGAGCACCCCCCACTTCCGCCCGAGTACGCGCCCGACGTTCGTGGCGCCCACGTTGCCGCTGCCCGCGCGGCGGATGTCGGTGCCGCGCAACCGCGCGATGAGGTAACCGAACGGCGTCGAGCCCACCCCATAGGCCGCCAGCGGCAGCACGACGAACAGGACGATCGGGTGGTCCATCAGCGCTTCCTCCCCGCGACCTCTCGGTAGATCGCGAGCAGCTCGTCCACGTGCCGGTCCATGCTCAACCGGTCGGCGACGGCGAGGCACGCCTCCGCCCGGCGGCGGCGATCGTCGGGATCAGTCAGCGTCCGCATCGCGGCCTCGGCGCCGGCGACGTCACGCGGCGTCGGAATCACGATCCCCGCGCCGTCTCGCAGCACGCTCGCCGCCCCGTTGCACTCGGTGGTGATCGAGGGGATCCCCCACCGTGTCGCCTCCAGCACGGTCAGGCTGCACGGGTCGTACCACGTCAGCAGGACGAACGCGTCGGCCCCGGCGTAGACGCGGAAGACCTCCGGCGTCGGCGGCAGGAACACCACCTGCCGGCCCACGTCGCGCAGGCCCGCGTGCCGGGTGTACCCCTCGGGCTTCTCACGCCCGACGACCACCAGCCGGGCGTCTGCATGCTCGCGCCGGCGGTGCACGTGCCGCGCGAAGGCCACAATCGTCTCGGCCACGCCCTTGAGCGGAAAGTTCGTCGCCACCGTCAGGAAGACCACGTCCTCGCGCCCCACGCCGAGCCGGTAGCGCATCTCCTGCCGCCAATGGGCCCGCTCGTCCTCGTCGAGGTCGGGCACCTCCACGCCGTTGAAGACCACCCGGACGCCTTGCGAGCGGCTGTAGTGCTTCCGGAACTGCTCGGCGATCATCTCGCTGACGCAAATGCAGATCGTGCGCGGGTCCTCGGCGATCTGCCGCTCGAGCCGGACGGCCTCGTTACGGGCGGCATTGAGGCCCTTGAGCCACCTCGCGGCCGGGCGAATGGCCGCCGAATACCGCCGCAGCGACGCGGCATTCGACCCCGGCACCGTGCCGCCGTGCGGGTGGTAGAGATCCGCGCCGGGCACGGGGAGCATGGCGTGGACGACGTCGTACCGCCCGTCCGCCGTGTGACGCAGCACGTCCGCGACGAAGTTCCGCAGGCGCTTCGCTCGCGTAACCCCGCGGCGGCCGACTTCGACGAAGTCGATCCTCGCCTCAGGCTGCCAGTCGCGTGTCTGACAGACGACGGTGACCTGGTGCCCCCGACCAGCGAGCGCGGCCGCCAATTGGGCGGTATAGGTCTCCTTGCCGCCCCGCAGCGGGTCCATGCGTTCGACGACCAGCGCCACCTTCATCCCGTCGTCTCCTGCGCCCGGGCCTTCCGCCGCCGCTTGCGCGCCGCGTGCCACGCGATGAAGGCGACCTTCCGGTCGATGGCCCGCTCGAGCCGAGCCCGGCCGGGCGCGTCGCCGCCGAGGTATGCGCCCAGGAACGCCGCCCAGTGCGCCGCGACCCAGGCGCGCGGCATCGAATACTTCACGCCGGCGAGATCCTTGACGCGCCAACGGAACCGCCGCCACCGCGGCCGGAAGGCCCGGGCCAGATCGATCAGCCGAAGCTCCAGTTCGCCGCGTTCTTCCGCGAGGAATACGTGCGAGGCGTACAGGTCGCGGTGCACGTACCCCGCGCCGTGGAACCTCCGCACCAGCGCCGCCAGCCGTTGCGTCAGGCGCGCGGCAGCCTCGCCGTCCACACCGTGCCGGTCGAGGAACAGCTCCGCTGCCTGCTCCAGGGCTTCCCCGGGGACCGCCTCGAGAACGATGTAGCTCCGCCCGCGCTCGTGGCCCGCGACGGCCGCCGAAATCGTCGGCACCTCCGCCGCCAGCAGGCCGCGGATGTTCCCAAGCTCCACAGCCGCCGGGCTGCCGCTCCGCAGTCCGTACGTCCACACCCGCCGCTGGCGCCAGCGGAGGGGCTCGCGCTCGTACCGCTTCATGAATAGTTGCCGCTGCCGCCCGGCGGCGTCGGTCAAGGTCAGCGCCCAGCGCTGCCGGTGCCCGAGCCCCGGCACGGTCATGTCGTGCCCGCCCGCATAGGCAAACGCGCCCTCGACCGTGTCGAGTCCCTCGCGCCGAAGGGCCGCCACCAGCGCGTCGTCCACGTCGCCGGCCGCCATCATCGCAACGCCTCCGCACGCACCGGGCGGTCGAGCAGCTCCAGCGCCGCCAACAACACCATCTCCGGCGTAATGGCAGCCATGCACGCGTGATACAGCGGGCCCGCCGGCTGCGGGCACGTCTTCTGCTGGCACGGCGAACACGGCAGTTCCACGCGAATAATCCGCTCGCGCCGGTAATCGATCTGGGCCCACCGCGGGTCGGTGCTGCCGAAAAGCGTCACCACGCCCAAGCCCATCGCCGCGGCGAGGTGGCGGGCGCCGGTGTCGTTCGTGATCACCAGATCGCAGCGGCCGAGCAGCCCCTTGACGAGTCCGAGCGTGTTGTCGCGTTCGGCGAAGCTCACGGCCGGCGTCCGCTGCATGGCCTGCTCGACCTCGGCCGCGATTGCCCGCTCCGAGGGTGCCGCGTTGATGATGATCTGCACGCCGCGCTCGTCCATGAGGCGATCGGCGACTTGGGCGTAGCGGTTCGGGTCCCACATCTTGCTCGGCCCGAACGACGCGCCCGGGTTGAGCATGACCACGGGACGTTCGCCCGTGACGTCGGCCTCGTCAAGCAGCGCATCCGCCGCCTGGCGGTCCGTTGCCGAGATGTGCAGGGCCATCCTTCGGGAGAGCGGCCCCCGTCCGTGCAGGCCCAGCAGCCGCACGAGGTCGAGGTAGTAGTCGATCGCCGAAATCGGCCGCAGGTGCCCGCCCTCGTCCCGCGGCGGCTCGAGTTTCTGCGTGAGCATCCACCCGCGGGCGTCGCGCGAATACCCGACGACGCGCCGCACGCCGCCCATCCTCGCCAGGGCGGCGGTGCGGAAGCTGTTCGGCAGCAGCACCGCGGCCTCGTAGTTGCCGCGTCGCAGACGGCTCGCGAGGCGTAAAAAGCCCGCCGTCCGCGAGGTCAGCGCGGTCGGATCCTCGATCGTCTCGTCCGCCCAGCGGTCGGGCGCGAGCGTCTCGAGGGCGATCCGCCGCCCGGCGTGAGCGATGTGGGCGCCCGGCAGCCGCTCGCGCAGCGCGCGGAGAGCCGGCGTCGCCATCACCACATCGCCTACCCAGTTGGGCAGGAACACGACGATTCGGCTGGGCGTGCCATCGAGCATGGGGGGCATTCTACTGAAAAAGCCGGGCGGAAGGCACCGGCAGGCCGTGCGCGGCGCCCGGCGCGGCAGGGAGATCAGGGCCGCTCTGCCGCGAAGTCGGCCCAGGTGGCGTAACGAACGAGGCCGGGAAGGTCGGTCTCGACGGGCCCGACGACGGCACAGGTCAGCCCGGCGTCAAGGAACGCCTTGGCCCCGAGCTGCGTGCCGGACACCCCCGTGTCCAACCCGGGAAAGATCGCTCGCAGCTCGGCGAGCTGGCTGACCAGCCGCGACTCGACGACCACGCGCGGAATGCGGAACCGCCCCTCACGAACGATGTGCCACCGCTCGCGCTGCCACAGCAACACGGGCCCGTCGGGATAAGTGAGCGCCCGAAGCTCGGCGTGGACCTTCTCATGCTCGTCCGTCTCCCGGCGAGTCACATAGAGCAGGTTCGCCCCTGCCGATAGCTGCCGCAGCGCCGCCCACGCCGCATCCGCGCCGGGGCTGTCGCGCTCAGGCAGCGAGTCGTAGTCCACGGCCACCACGGGCCGATCCGCGTCCCACACGTACAACTGAAGCTCGCCCTCCACGATGTCCCCGTCGCGGTCCTTGTGCGACAGGCCCACCGGATACACGCCGGGCTCGGCGGGAGCCTTCAGCGTGGTGCCCGCGTACCCCAGATCGTCCGTGTAGGCCCCGCGGTCTCCCACCTGCGGCACGTCGAAGCGGATCAGGCCCTTCTTGATGGGCATGGGCACCCGCCAGATTTCGCTTCGCTGGAGGCGCACGACGATGGGGCCCTCCGCTCCGGCCGGGGCAAGCTGGTCGCCGGCCGTCAGGTAGTAGTCGCCGCCGCAGCCGGCCGCGAGCAAAGCAAGCACGCACAGTGGCTTCGGAACACGCATTGCCAGACCTTTCCGCAGGCCATTACGCCGGATGGGCGGGGGTTTGTCAAACGTTCTTGACGGTGGTATAGAAGGGGGGCGCCGGCCGCGACCGGCGGGAAGGAGTGGACATGGCCAAGGGCCCCGAGTTCGTCAACCAGGACACGTGGCGCGTCTTCCGGATCATGAGCGAGTTCGTGGACGGGTTCGAGACGATGAGCCGTCTGGGCCCGGCGGTGAGCGTGTTCGGCTCGGCGCGGGCGCTGCGGGGCAGCCCCGCGTACCGCAAGGCCCGCAAGCTGTGCCGGATGCTGGCGGAGCGGGAGTTCGCAATCATCACCGGGGGCGGCCCCGGGCTGATGGAGGCGGCCAACCGCGGCGCGCACGACGGCGGCGGCACGAGTGTGGGGCTGAACATCACGCTGCCGCACGAGCAGGTCGCCAACCCGTGGGCGAACATCCAACTCGACTTCCGGTACTTCTTCGCCCGGCTTGTGATGTTCGTGAAGTACTCGGTCTCATTCGTGTGCTTTCCGGGCGGCTACGGCACGCTGCACGAGTTCTTCAACTCCATGACGCTCATCCAGACCGACAAGGCCGAGCAGTTCCCCGTCATCCTCATCGGGCGGAGCTTCTGGTCGGGCCTGACGGAGTGGATGCGCAAGAAGCTGCTGCGGTCGCGCCCGGCCATGATAGACGGCGACGACCTGGAGTTGTTCACGGTAACCGACAGCCTGCACGAAGCGGTGCGGATCATCGAGGCGGCCCGGGACCGGCAGCAAGCCCACGAAGCGCCGGCCCCCATGCGAAGCGGCGAGGGCACCCTCGTCGGCCGGCCGCCGCGCCACGCGGGGCGACGCACCCAGAAGCTCTGAGCCGCGGACCCTCGTCACCGGACGGGGTCGTAGCCGCCCTTGCTGAACGGATGGCAGCGGAGGATGCGCCATGTCCCCATGGCCGTGCCGCGAATCACGCCGTACTTGCGGACCGCCTGGGCGAAGTACTCGCTGCACGTCGGCACGAACCGGCACTGCCGCCCCAGCAGCGGCGACAGCGCCGCCTGATACACCCGGATGAGCACGACCAGCGCCCGGGCCGGCCCCCGAACGAACTCGCGCACGAGACGCCTCATGTCGCCGTCTCCTTCGCCTCGCGCTGCCCGTTCACGAGGCCCGCGACCCGCGGCGCCAGCGACTTGAGCGCCCGTTGGAGCGCATCCAACGTAAGCTCCGTCCCCGCCCGGGGAATCATCATGTAGTCGTACCCGGCCGCGAGTTCGTGCCGCGACAGCCGGAATGCCTCGCGGCACAGCCGTTTGACGCGGTTCCGGGCCACAGCCTTGCCGTGCCGCGACGACACCCCCACGCCCAGGCGCGCGCGGCCGAGCCCGTTCGCCACGGCGAACAGCGTCATCGCGCCATTGGCGACGCGTCGCCCCTGGCGGAAGATGCGGTCGATGTCGCGCTTGCGCTTGACGACGAACTGCTTCCCGGCTCGGTAGTCCATTCGGGTCATTCGGGTCAATCTGCCGATATTCTAGCATCGGGGCCCGTGGCGTGCATGGCCGCGTGTGCGGCTTGACCGGGCGCGGCGCCGCGCCCCATAATCGCCGCGGTACGCGTGTACGGAGATCGAGATGCGTTCAACCATCCGTGGGATCGTCCTGACCCTGGCCGCCGTCCTTCCGCTGACCGGCTGCGTGGAGGAAATCCGCAAGCAGGAGGCCTTCGACCACTACGCTGAGGGGCAGATCCTAGCGGATCAGGGCGACTACGACGCCGCGCTGGCGCAGCTCGCGCAGGCGATCAAGGCGGACCCGACGCTGTCCACGGCGCACGCGGCGGCGGGCGACATCCACCGCAAGCGCGGCAGCTACGAACTCGCCCGGCGCTCGTACGAAAAGGCGTGCGAGCTGAACCCGTACGCGTTCCGCCCACACTACAACCTGGGGGTAACGTACCAACTGCTGGCGGAGGCGGCCGCGCTGTACCCCGAGGCCGAGGGCATCCTGAAGAAAGCCGTAATGGTCTATCTGCGAGCCCTGGAGATCGAGCCGGCGGATTTCGACGCGAACCTCAACCTGGGGGGGTGTTACTTCCAGTTGGGCAAGTACGAGCTGGCCGAGCACTACTGCAAAGAGGCCATTCGCCTGAAACCGGACAGCTTCGAGGCGTACAGCAACCTCGGGACGATCTACGACAGCCAAAACAAGCTGTACGACGCGATCCGCGCGTACAAGGCATCGCTGGAACTCAACGTCCACCAACCCGAGTTGCTGATGAACGTGGGGTCGACCTACCTCCGCCAGGGGCGGGTGAAGGCCGCCCTGGCAACGTACGAGCAGGCGGTCCGCGAGGCCCCCAAACGGTCCGAGCCGTGGGAACAGATCGGCGTCTGCTGCTTCCACCTGGAAGACTACGACCGCGCCGTCGACGCCTACGGACGGGCCCTCGAGCTCGACGGCCGCAACGCCGATGCCCACCGCGGCCTCGGCGTCGTGTACATGACGCAATACGTCCGCGACCGAAGCCGCAAGGAGCTGCGCGACAAGGCGCTGGCTGCGTGGCATAGCTCCCTCGAGATCCGTCCCAACCAGAACGAGTTGGTCGCCCTCGTCCGCAAGTATGCCCCGAAGTACGACCGGCCCGACCTGTGACCCCGGGGAAGGCGCGCCGGATTCACCCCGGACGCCGCTACAATGGGAAGCACCGAGCAACAGGGAGCCGCAGCGCCCGATGATCAGTATCTCCAAGCTCTGGTGCGAAACATCCACCCCCTCGGACCGGCTTCGCTACGGCCGCGAGGCCTCGGGGCCCGTCGTCGTGTTCAACGCCACGCGGCGGTGCAACCTCGCCTGCGCGCACTGCTACTCGGCAAGCACGAACCGGGCCGACCCGGACGAACTGGACACCGACGAGGCGTACGCCCTGATCGACGACCTCGCGGCGCTCGGCGTCCCCGTCCTGCTGCTGTCGGGCGGCGAGCCCATGATGAGAGGGGACCTCACACAACTCATCGATCGCGCCGCCCGCGCTGGCATCCGCACCGCCCTGTCAACGAACGGGACCCTCCTGACAGGCTGGGCCGTCGAGGCGCTTCTTGAGGCGGGACTGCGCTACGCAGGCATAAGCCTGGACGGGCTGCGCGACGCGAACGATCGCATTCGCGGCCGCCGCGGCGCGTTCGACGAGGCCGTGGCCGGCATCCGCAACGCTCGCCGGGCGGGGCTTAAGGCGGGTCTGCGATTCACGATCACCCGCGACAACGCTGACCAGATCGCAGGCGTCTTCCGTCTGGTCGCGGAGGAGAAGATCCAGCGCGTCTGCTTCTACCATCTGGTGCCCACCGGCCGAGCGGCCGCCGACGCCGCACCCGACGCCGAACGCACGCGGGAGATCATCGACGAGATCATCGACCGCACGGCCACCCTGCACGACGCGGGGAATCCGGTCGAGGTGCTGACGGTTGATAATCACGCGGACGCGCCCTACGTGTACCTGCGGCTGCTGCGGGACAAGCCGGCCCAAGCGGAGCGGTGCCTCGAACTGCTGCGGGCCCAGGGCGGCAACGCCAGCGGCCAACGGATCGGCTGCGTGAGCTGGAACGGCGACGCCCACCCGGATCAATTCTGGCGCGGGCATGTGCTGGGCAACGTGCGCGAGACGCCGTTCAGCGATATCTGGAACGGCTCGGGCGGCTCCGGGCTGCTCGCGGCCCTGCGCGATCGCCGCCGGCGACTGAAGGGCCGCTGCGCAACCTGCCGATGGCTCGATATCTGCAACGGCAACCTGCGGGCTCGAGCCGAAGCCGCCACCGGCGACCCGTGGGCCACCGACCCCGCCTGCTACCTCACCGACGAGGAGACGGCCGCGTGACCGGCGCCCCCGACAACGCGCCCCCGCTTCGCCTGCTCTTCTGGGAATCCACCAGCCGGTGCAATCTCGCGTGCGTCCACTGCCGTCGGCAGGACACTGCCGAGGCCGACGCCGCGAGCGACCTGACGACCGACGAGGTGGAGGCCGTGTTCGACTCAGCGGCCGAGATCGGGCGGCCCATCCTCGTCTTCTCCGGCGGCGAGCCGCTGATGCGGGACGACTGGGAGCCGCTCGCGGAGCACGCCCGCGGCTTGGGGCTGCCCACGGCGCTGGCGACGAACGGGACGCTGATCGACGGGCCGCTCGCGGGTCGGATTTGCGCCGCGGGGTTCCGACGCGTGTCCGTCAGCCTCGACGGCGCCGACGCCGTGACGCACGACAGGTTCCGCGGCGTTGAAGGTGCGTTCGAGAAGGCCCTGGCGGGCATCGCCGCGCTCCGTGCGTCCGGGCAGGCCGTCCAGATCAACGCCACCATCGCCCGGCACAACGTCGAGCAGTTGCCCGACCTGCTCGCTCTCGCCCGCGACAGCGGCGCCGAAGCGCTGCACCTGTTCCTGCTTGTCCCGGTCGGCTGCGGCGTGCAACTCGCTGACAGCCATGTCCTGCCGCCCGAGCGGCAGCGGGCGGTGCTCGAATGGATCTGCGACCGCCAGGCCGCCGGCGATGCCGGGCTGGAACTCAAGCCGACCTGTGCCCCGCAATACATCCCGATGGCGGCCCGACGGGGACTGCTGCCCAAGGACCGGCCGGTCCGGGGCTGTCTGTCCGGCCGTTCCATCGTCTTCGTCGGGCATGCGGGCGACGTGTTCCCCTGCGGGTACCTGCCGATCTTCAGCGGCAGCGTGCGACAACAGCGCCTGGCGAACATTTGGCGGCGGGCGCGGGCGCTGGCGGACCTGCGCGACCCGGACAAGCTCGGGGGCGCCTGCGGGCGTTGCGAAGACCGCGCCGTCTGCGGCGGCTGCCGGGCGCGAGCGCACGCGGCCACGGGCGACTGCCTGGCCGCCGACCCCGGATGTTTCCGACCCGCCGACCGCGACGTGCAAGTTGACACTAGACAGACAACGTGCTAGGGTTTCTTGCGTGGGCTCGGCGCTTCTCTCGTGCGCCGGGACTGAATATCGCATCCGACAGCCGCGGCGGCGACGTCGCGCCGCCCGCCCGGCTTGAAGGAGCATGCCATGAGAAACGCAATCGCCGGTCTGGTGTGCGTGGCGGGGTTGTGGTGCGGCGTCGCCGCGGGGCAGCCCGCGTCCAGCTCTCCGCCGCAGATGTGGCTGGGCAACGTGACGGGGACAGACGTCTACGTCCGCGCCACGGCCGACCCCGCGGGCTACCCCTGCATGAAGCTCTCCAGGCCCGCCCAGGTCACCGTCGTCGCGCAAGAAGGCGACCGCTACAAGATTCTTCCCCCCGTCGGCGCCTTCAGCGTCATCTCCAAGGACTACGTCAAGCTTGAGCCCGGCGGCCAGCGCGGCACCGTCACCGGCGAAAACGTTCACGTGCGGGCCGGCACGGCCGTGCTCGGCTGGACGCGAATCAAGGACCACTACGCCGTCCAAGGCAAGCTGCGCAAGGGCGACCGCGTGCGGGTCGTCGGCAGCGGCGAGACGTACTACAAGATCGTCCCGCCGAAGGGCGCCTACTTCTACATCGCCGCACAATTCGTGCAGCCGGCCTCGGCGGCGCCGGCGCCCGCTGCACCGCTCGCACCCACGACGCGACCGGCGCCCGGCGCCCCGGAGACAGCCACCACGCAGTCGGCGACCGGAAGGCGCGAGATCGTCGCCGACGAGCCCGAGATGGACGACCTCAAAGCCGCCATCGCGCGGTTCGAGGCCATCGAGACACGCCTCAAGGCCGAGTACGAGAAGCCCGTCGCCGAACGCGACCTCCGCAAGCTGCTGGCTGACTACGAGTCGCTGGAGGTCGACGGCAAGGGCTACCTCCAGCCGTACGTGGATGCGCGGGTGGGGTTCCTGGAGCGTGCCATCGCCCAAATGGACGAGTTGCAGAAGATGGCCGAGTTGCTCCGGGAGACGCGAGAGCGTCAGCGCGAACTGGACCTTCAGCGGATGAAGATCGAGATGGCCGCGACCACGCGTCCCGCGCCGGCATACGCCGCCGCGGGCATTCTGCTGCCGAGCGCCGTCTTCTACGGCGCACCGGGCGCCCCCAAGCGGTACGTGGTTCGTGACCCCGACACGCTGCGGATCACGGCCTACGCCCAATGCACGACCGACGCCGTGAACCTGGCCGACGCCGGCGGCAAGGAAGTCGGCCTCCTCGGCTCGACCACCTACGACCGGCAGTTGGGCGCCGACATCATCGAGGTCCGCCAGGTCGTCGTCCTTCGCGAGCAACTTCCCGTACCCGCCCCGCCCCAGCCGGTGGTTCGCCCGTACGTGCCGCCCCCGCCCCCGCCAGCGCCGGTGCCCGCGCCGCAGCCGGCGGGCC